>MDSZ01237789.1_pt1 | contig 72398 bp, 78 predicted proteins | sample 811201 | NCBI WGS metagenome assembly MDSZ01 (sample SAMN05326647, study PRJNA326480) | marine metagenome | isolation source: seawater | place: Indian Ocean: North | collected 2010
AAGTATTTAAAAATCTCTGCAAATGCATATCTTGCTTCAGAATTTAGATATAAAACATATATTAAATCAAAAGGAACTTTGTCAATTTTTATCTCTCAATCTGGAGAAACAGCAGATACATTAGCAGCATTGAAATTTGCTAAGGAAAATAAAAGTAAAATTTTTAGTATTGTAAATAATTCGGAAAGTAGTATTGCCAGAGAGTCAGATCATTTTATAACAATTGCTGCTGGTCCAGAGATTGGTGTTGCATCTACCAAAGCATTTACTTCTCAATTAAGTGTTTTAGCATGTTTGTGTTTAGTTGGGGGTCGCGAAAGAGGCACTATAAAAGTTGAACAGGAAAAAAGTCTAACTGAGAATCTGCTAGAAATTCCGTCAAATATGTCTTCAATTTTCAATTTAACTACTCAAATAAAAAACATTAGCAAACTAATTGTAAAAGCTAAGAGTGTTCTATTTTTGGGAAGAGGTCCATTATTTCCAATAGCTTTAGAGGGTGCTTTGAAATTAAAAGAGATTTCTTATATTCACGCAGAAGGTTATGCTTCTGGTGAAATGAAGCATGGACCAATTGCTCTAGTAGATGACAAAGTGCCAGTAGTAGTAATTGCACCCAAAGATTCACTATTTAAAAAAAATATATCAAATATGCAAGAAATTTTGGCAAGAGGTGGAAAGGTAATACTTATTACAGATAAAAAAGGCGATAAAGAAGTAGATGATAAAAATCTAAAAAGGATTGTTGTAAATAATTTTCAAGAATTTGTTCTGCCGATAATTTTTAGCTTACCAGTTCAGCTTTTGGCTTACTATGTTGCAGTTTTAAAAGGAACTGACGTAGATCAACCAAGAAACCTAGCGAAATCAGTGACTGTTGAGTAGATTTGAAAAGTGAAATAAGTTTATCTTACCGAACAGCAGTTATCTGAGTCACTACAACATCCGTCACTGCAACAGGTGCTACTACACTCTCCAGTTTTACAACCATCACTGCAACAACCATCCTTGCAGCAAGTGTGCTTACAACAAGTCGCTTCAATATTCATGTTTTTAGTTACCATTGATAATCCTTTTTTATTGATTTGATTATTATAATCTATAAATCTAATAAGTATCAATTAAAAAATACTCTATTACTGTTGAGCTCTTATATGGAAAAAAAAATTGGATTAGATAAATTTTGCGATTTACTTTCAAAACTTAATATGGATTTTACTGACTTCATTTTAGAGGACTGGGAATCTGAAGAAGAAGGAAATGTAAAATTGAATGGTCTTACTGAAAAAGAATGGATGAATTTATATATAAAATTTCTAGAAAAGAGATCTAAATTAGAAGACTGAGGAAAATAACATGACAAACCACTTTTGTAATTTAATACACTATAATTAAGGAGATTTAAAATGATGAAAGTAAATATTGGGTTAATAGGAATTTTTATTATAATTATATTAATATTGTTTTCTTTTTTTAAATTAAATTCAAAAACTGAAAAATTGAACGAAGAATTAATTATTATTAAGAGTTTTTTATCAGATATTGATAATGATATTCATGAAATTGAAGAAAAGTTAGAAAAATAAAAAAGGACACCTTCTATTTTCTGAGATAGATATCTCTCCCTAGTTTTAGAATTTTGTAATGGGTTGGGGAGAAAATTTATCATTTCTTTTTTTTATTTCTTTATTAATTGTAAATATAAATTAAGACTCCCCAATATAATCATAATTATAAAATGTTTTAATACAATTAAATTTCTTAATTTTTTTAAAGAGTTCAAAATTATTTCTTTTAAGTTCTAGAAAGATTTTTGAAATTAATCATTTTTTCTACATTCAAAAGGATATGTGATGGTCCCTTCCTTGTAAGTTTTATTTTTTTCAAAACATGAAATTTGGTTTTGTCCGTCTGCCCAATAATCATGTGGGTTTAATGAGCGGTAATAGTCTTTAATAAAATATTTACACCCCCAGTTATCTTTTTCTTCTTTTTTGCAATATCTTTGACCAATTTGCAAATGTAAGTGACGCACTCTAGCCATGCATCGGTATTTTGCTTTATTAGGTAACATTGCTAGAAGATCACCTCTTTTAACATAATCATTTTCATTTATAAGAAATTCTCCAACATGACCATAAATTACAATTAAATTCTTTCCATCAAGAGATTTTCCGTGATCAACCACTATTGTTGCACCCCAACAATCTTCAACTGTAGTTTCTAGAATTCTCCCATCTGCAATAGCAATTACAGGTTCATTCTTGGAACCAATGATATCGATTCCTTGATGAATATGATCTCTAGGACGAGTGTTAACTCCATTCATACTTCCGAAATCTGATAATATAGGGTTGATTACAAATTCTTTTGTGCTTGGATCTTTAGCATATTTTTTACAATACTCTAAAATTCTTACGTATTCACCTTTCAATTCTGGGTGATCGTTATACCATTCAAGAGCATTACTACATTGCTTGTTTTTATTATCTGACATTTGGTATTTTTCTTCAATTAAATCTTGAGAAAAGGATGGAAATGAAAAAAATATTAATATAGACAATAACATTAAAGGACTAAAATTTTTTTGTGGTTCATTTAAATTCATATCATTAATATGATAGTATTTTTTTGTAAATAAAGTATTTACTGCAACTTTATCAGACAAAAAAAATAATTGAGGTTTTATAATTTTATTATAAGAAAGGAGTTTAAATGCTAAATGTTTATTTATCAGGAGAGATTCACACAACTTGGAGGGAAGAGATCATCAGACTATGTAAAAAAGAATCACTTGAGATAAAATTCTCTGCACCCGTTACTAATCACGAAGCTTCAGATAATTGTGGAGTAGAGATTCTAGGAAATGAGGAGAAAAATTTCTGGAAAGATAACAAGGGCGCTAGGATAAATTCAATTAAAACTAAAAAATCAATAAAAGATTCAGATCTAGTTATTGTTAAATTCGGTGAAAAGTATAAACAGTGGAATGCTGCTTTTGATGCAGGTTATGCTTCTGCGCTAAATAAGTCTGTGATAGTTATTCATGATGATAAAAATCAGCATGCCTTGAAAGAGGTGGATGCATTTGCTTCAGCTGTTGCCAAAGATCAATATCAGGTTGTGAAAATATTAAAATATGTCTTAAATGATTCTTTATAGGAAATTTATTGGGTTTATTTATGAAGAAATTTATTCCTATGATAATCTTACTATCTCTAATTTTTTATGGAATTTTTTCAAGTTACAAGAAAAAAATAGAAAGATTAGATTATCCCATTTTTTTACTAAATAAAATTATTTAGATTTCTTTATGCTAAAAATTGAGAAATAAAAATAAAATTTAAGAAAAGAAAGAATTTACTTTTATACATAAAAATCTTGAGATCACTACCTTATGATCAAAGATAAAAATTTAACCCTTTTTTTTTAAATTTTCTGGGGGGAATTTAAACCAAATAAAAACTGTCCAAATGAAACATAAAATATACAGTATTATAAAAAAAATTGGTGGAAATTCCCAAAAAATAATTTTTGATAGATAAATGCTTATAAAAGTATTTGAAACATAAACACCACGCAAATAATTTTCAATAATTGTGAGAGGACAAGTTATCCCAATTATTGTTTCAATCGTTACAACTGTCATCAGGCTTAGATGAAGTAGTCTTATTTCTAATCGTTTAATCCATTTCCACCCTAATTTCCATCCTATTGGAATTAGAAAAAATAATGAGGTAATAAAAACCACTATCAAGAAATGTAAAATTAGAATGATATCTGCAATTGATTCTTCAGGCATTAATATCTCAAACTAAATATTAAAACTCTATTTGCTAGTCTTTAGTAACTAGGGTTTATGAACTCTTTCGCACAGTAATTTATTTACTAAGTTGGCACTAGTTCCTTCAGCATATTTTTTCCATTTTTTTGTTGGTTTTCCTTTATATACGTTTCCTCCCTTTCCCATCTGACTTTTAAATAATTCATAATTCAGGTCTCTAATTTTAAGATTTGAGCAGTCTACTTCTGAATAAGATATCAAAGATGAGATGCCATTTGATTTTTTTTTACTATAATTTACTAGTTGATTATAAAAAATCCTATCTTTTTTTCTTGTAATTGAATTGCTATCAATATAAAGATCACCTTCACTTATGGAAAAAAGCATGATCCAATCTGCATCAGAGTTTTTGGGAAAAAGATTCATAAAAATTAGGATTAAAAGTAATTTAAATTTCATAATATAATTCTAAATAATGCAATGAATTTTACAAACATTTATACGTGTGTACTTGACACAATATCAAAAACACTAAAAAATGTAAATATGAATGCATTCCTTAAGTTTTTAATCTTTTTATTGTATTTTAACTCTTCTTCTGGAAAAGACCCACATGATGATGATTTAAGAGGTAAAAATCTAATTTGCTTCAATGATTCTTTTAGCGTAGAAGACTGGGGTATAAAATTTATGGAAGATAAAAAAGTTGAATTATTTTCATTGAACAAATCTTTTTATGAGATTTATAAATATTCAAGGGAATATAGAACAGACATTAAAAATATTATAATTATGAAATCAGATAAGATTGAAAATATAATAAGTAGATCAAGACTAAAATTAGGTAATAAACAATGCAAAATTATTTCTGGCGATCCACGAATATTATTACAAGATAGAATAAAAAGTCTTAAGTTACAGAAAATAGAAGGTAATAAAATATAAAATTTATGAAGATCATAATTTTTTGCTTTTTCTTTCCTCTTTCAATTTGTGCTGATGTATTACTAAAATGTGAAACTCATAAGCATATTGGTTTAAACTTTTTAGGAAAAGATTATAATCAAATTCTAAATCACCTTCAGTTAAAGAAATTTAATATAAAATTAACCAGAAGTAGAGAGAATATCTTTGAACAAGAAAAAGCAAACCTAGAAAATAATCGTTCTTCAAAATCTTCTCATTTCATTGAAATTGTTCTAATAAAATCTTCTGGTTATCTAATCCCCATGCACTGCTCGTGGATATTTGATATAAGGTCTGACAAAATTAATCAAAGAGATTTTAGTTGCATTGGTCATCCAAATAATGACAGAGTTTTTAGTTTAGATTTTAATGGAAATTTTATGTATTCATCGAAATTTGAAGAATTTTTTAAGAATAAAAAAAAAAAATAATAAGACGCTTCACTCACTTATAGGTATATGTAAATAATTGGTATTCTTATAGATACACTTTTATAAAAATTATTATTTAGTTAAGATATTATAATGAGCAAATTTAAATACAAAATTATAGATTATGTAAACATTCATCATCATAACAATCTAGATGTTGAAAATCTTTTAAATGATTTGGGCTCTGAAGGTTTTGAATTAGTTGAGATTTTAGATATGGGTGAAAATAATACAAATAAAGATGGAAAAAGTTCAAGGTATAGATATGTCCTTAAAAAAAATTTAGACATATGAAGATTAAAGATATGAATAATAATTATTATAAAGTTACAAATATTGAAAGCTTTATAGATCATATTGAAAGTTTTCACTCGCATGGCACTTCTATTCATGAAGAAAATGGTTATTTTTTTAGGATTGATGATAATTTTAGAAAAAAGTTAAAGAAAATTAAAAAATAATTTATAAATGAAATTTTTTATATTTGATAGTTTGTCAAGAACAAAGAAAGAATTTGTTCCAATAGATCCAAAGAAAATCAGGATTTACGCTTGTGGTCCTACCGTTTATGATTACGCGCATGTGGGTAATGCAAGGATGGCAGTGGTTACTGATCTTTTGGTAAGAACTTTGAGGAAAAAATATGATAATGTAATCTTTGTATCAAATATTACAGATATTGATGACAAAATTATAAATGCCTCAAAAGAGTCTGGAATTCCGATTTCTAATTTAACTTCAAAATTTCATAAAATCTATAATGATGAAATGTTATCTCTAAATGTAAAATTACCAGATATCCAACCTAAAGCATCTGAACATATAAATGAAATGATTTTGATGATCGAAGAGATAATTAGTAAAGGTTGTGCCTATCTTGCTAAAGATCATGTAATTTTTAAGGTAGAAAGTTATAAACATTACGGTAAGTTATCTGGAAGAAGTTTTGAAGAACAAATAGCAGGATCAAGAGTAGAAGTAGCAGATTATAAAAAAAATCCAAGAGATTTTGTCTTGTGGAAACCGAGTAAAGATAATGAGCCAGGTTGGGATTCTCCTTGGGGTAGGGGAAGACCTGGGTGGCATATAGAATGTAGTGCTATGTCTCATAAATGTTTAGATACACCTTTTGATATTCATTGCGGTGGTGTTGATCTAACATTTCCACATCACGAAAATGAAATTGCACAGAGTTGTTCTGCACAAAAGGTTAATTGTAAACCTGAAAATTTTTGCAAGTATTGGTTTCACAATGGATTCGTGACATCTAACGGCGAGAAAATGTCAAAATCATTAGGGAATATAAAATTGGTTAATGAAATTTTAAAGAAATATAGTGGTGAAGTAATAAGACTTAGTTTATTAACTGCTCATTACAGACAACCTCTTAATTGGACTGAAACTATTTTAAAACAATCAGAAACAACATTAGTTCGTATTTATAAGAATCTTGAAAAGATTGATAGTAATGATCTGGAAAAATCAGAAATAAATGACAACGAATATTTTTTGGAATTTAAAGATAGTTTATTTGATGATCTAAATACACCAAAATCTTTGGGTATTTTGAATAAATTGTTAAATCTTTTAAACAATTCTAACAAAAATAATAAGGTACTCATTTATAATGCTATAATTGAGGCAATTGATTTTTTGGGATTAAATAAAAAATTAAAAAAATACAATAAAGAAAATATAGATTCTATAAATAAACTAGTTGAAGAAAGAGATTTGGCTAGAAAAAAAAAGGATTTCAAAAGAGCAGATGAAATTAGAAAAAAATTATCGGAAATAAATATTGAAATAGAAGATACTGAAACAGGGACTAAATGGACAAAATTAAAGTAAAAAATCTATTTATCTATCTAGTAGTTTTTCCGGTAAGAATTTATCAGTTAATTATTTCACCATTAATTTTGAATAACTGCAGGTTTTCTCCAACTTGTTCTAATTACTGTATTCAATCACTAAAAAAATTTGGTCTAATTAAGGGAATATATTTAAGTTTTTTTAGATTAATAAAATGTCATCCATTCGGAAAAAGTGGTTATGATCCGATAAAAACTAAAATTGAACTAAAGTTGGTTCCACTCAAAGAAATAAAGAAGTATAGAAAAGCAAATCTTTACAATAATCTTCCAAAAAAATTAGCTACATATAAAGAAGATAATTATTTCAATACAAAGCATTTTGGCCTATTTTGTGACGGCAAACTTGTTTCTGGTCTAACTTTAATTGAAGGTTTGTCAGATGATTTAAATTTAAAGACATTTCAAATAAGAGGAATGTTTACATTAAAATCCGAGTATAATAAAGGCTATGGATCAACTTTAATTAAATCTTTACTTAAATATTTAAAAAAAAGAAAAATAAAAATGATTTGGTGTAATTCTAGAATTACTGCGCTTAATTTTTACAAGAAAAATAATTTTGAAGAAACTGGCTCATCATTCCGAATTAAATTAATTGGTCAACATAAAAAGTTGGTGAGGTATCTTTAGTGAAAAAAAAACAATTAAATGTGTTGGGTCGAGAATTAATTAAGTGCTCAATGAATCCAATTACTGGTTTTACAAGAAATGGTTGTTGTGAATCTAATGAAAATGACTTTGGAAGACATATTATATGTGCTGTTATCAATGAAAAATTTTTAGAATTTCAGTATGCTAATGGAAATGATCTTAAAACACCATCAAAAGAATTCGACTTTCCTGGATTAATTCCAGGAGATAGATGGTGTGTTTGTGCGAATAGATGGTTACAGGCTTATAAATATTCTTGTGCAACATCATTAATTTTATCATCTACTCATATTGATGTTTTAAAAATTATTGATCTTGAAATATTAAAAAAGTTTGCAATAGATTTAAACTAAAATTATTATCTTGAAATGAAAAAAATGCTCATAATTTCCTCAACAAAAAACTCTAACTTTGATTTGTCTAAAAGTATTAAAGTTTTTTTGAACAGTAAAAATGAACTAGAATGTGAAGTTATTACTTTGGAGGATTATGAGCTTCCCTTGTATACTCCAACTTTAGAAGAAAAATTTAAAAAAAATAATTCTTTTCCACAAAATATTCAGAAGATTAAAGATTTAATTTGTTTTTCAGATGCTATGGTTTGGTGTAGCCCAGAGTATAATGGTGGCATTTCACCAATTGTAACTAATACAATTGCTTGGATTAGTAGGGCTACGGATGATTGGAAAGATGGTTTTCGGGAGAAACACTCATTAATATGCACTTCATCTGGAGGAAACGGGAAGAATTTTGTAAAAGGGTTTAAAATTCAACTAAGCTATTTAGGATCACATGTATTCGAACAATCCTTAATACAGACAAAAGCAAAAAATATAGAAGAGAATGAATTTTCCTCAGTTTTAAATGAATTTTGTAAAAATATTTTAAATTCATAGTAAATAAATTTGATTTATGTCGTTACATAATATGCAAGCTTGCTTTCCATTAACTGCAAAAAAGGGGTGGTAGACACCCCTTTTTTTTTATAATTTTATATTTTTTTTTATTGTTTATAATCTTGTTAATCAAAAATGTAAGAGAATTCATTATATATAAGATATTAGGTCATTTAAAATGGTTGAAAAATATGATTTGTTTGTTATTGGAGGTGGCTCAGGGGGCGTTAGGGCTGCTAGGTATGCCTCCTCGATGGGTATAAAGACTGCTTTAGCAGAAGGATGGTCTTTAGGCGGAACATGCGTTAACCGTGGTTGTATTCCTAAAAAACTTTATGCATATGCTTCACATTTTAGTGAGGAAGTACAAACAATGAAGTCATTTGGATGGAATACAAGTAAACAAAAATTTAATTGGAAAACACTTACAAAAAATAAAAAAAAAGAAATTAAGCGATTAAACTGTATTTATTCAAACCTATTAAAGACTTCCAGAGTTAAAATTTTTAATAATTATGCTCAATTTATAGATGACAAAGTTATTAAGGTTGGTAATAAGCTAATAAAAGCTAAAAATATTTTGATTTCAGTTGGGACTAAACCAAAAAAACTAGAATTATTTAAAGATGCAGATTTAATATCATCAGACGAAGCATTTGATTTGAGAGAACTTCCTAAAAACATTCTAATTCTTGGTGGTGGGTATATAGCTGTCGAATTCGCCTGTATTTTTAATGGTCTTGGCGTAAATACAACTATATGTATAAGAGGTGAAAAAATATTGAAAAGTTTTGACCCGGAAATTTCAGATTTTTTAATGCAACAGATGTCGGATAAGGGGATAAAGATTATAAAAAAAGACTTCCCAAAAAAAATCGAATTTAAAAACAACGCATATAAGGTTTATTTTAGAAAAAAAACACATAATTTCACAAAAATCATGGAGGCTACTGGAAGAGTTGCAAACCTTGATAGATTAGGGATTGATAAAGTCAATCTCAAGTTAAATTTTAATGGTTCAATAGTAATAGATGATTATTTCAGAACTTCAAAAGAAAATATTTTTGCTATTGGTGATGTGGTTGATAGAATTCAATTAACACCTGTAGCAATCGCTGAGGCAATGATTTTTGTAAAAAATTTAAAATCAAGAAGAAAAGAAAAACTTATTTATAAAAATATTCCAACGGCAGTTTTTTCAAATCCAAATTATGCATGTATAGGTCTTAATGAACAAGAAGCTAAATCTTTATATGGAAAAATAAATATTTATAAATCTACTTTTAGAGCCTTGAAGTTTTCCATGACAAATACCAAAGAGAAAGTTTTTATAAAATTAATCACCGATAAGTCCAGTGACAAAATCATTGGTTTACATTATGTTGGAGAAAATGCTGCAGAGATTGTGCAGGGATTTTCTGTTGCTGTTGTAAATGGATTAACAAAAAAACAGCTTGATAAAACCATAGGTATACATCCCTCAAGTGCTGAAGAGATTGTTACGCTAAAATAAAGAATATTAAGGATTTGTATTTTAAATTATAAATTATTATAAGTGAATTATATGAAACAAAATTGGAATCCGCAATCTTGGCAAAATAAAGAAGCTCTTCATCAACCCAAATATGATGATAAGGCAAAGTTAGAAAAGGTAACCAAGAGAATGAAAAGGCTACCACCTCTAGTTTTTGCTGGAGAGGTCAGAGAACTAAAATACGAATTATCAAAGTGTGTGGATGGGAAAGGTTTTCTTCTACAGGCAGGTGATTGTGCTGAAAGTTTTGCAGAATTCCATCCAAATTACATCAGAGATACTTTTAGAGTTATAATGCAGATGGCCGTGATTTTGTCCTTTGCCTCAGGTGTGCCAGTTGTTAAACTTGGTAGATTGGCAGGTCAATTTGCCAAACCAAGGTCCTCCCCAGTTGAAAAAAAAGGAGAGATAGAACTTCCAAGTTATTTAGGGGATATGATCAATTGTATAGACTTTAATAAAGTTGCTAGAAAACCTGATCCAGAAAGAATGATTAATGCATATAATCAAGCAGCATCAACGCAAAACTTATTAAGAGCTTTTGCATATGGAGGTTATGCTGACTTGTCTACTATTCAAAGCTGGAATCTGGATTTTGTAAAAAAGTCAAAGCAGGGTTCAAATTTTAAGATGTTAGCCAATAGAATCTCTGAATGCTTAACTTTTATGAATGCATGCGGAGTAAATAATCACAGTGTAAGGCAGTTATCTGAAACAAATTTTTATATATCCCATGAAGCTCTTCTTCTTCCTTACGAATCAGCATTCACAAGAATAGATAGTACTACTGGAGATTGGTATAATGTTGGGGCTCATATGCTTTGGATTGGGGATAGAACTAGAGGATTAAATGGAGCACACGTTGAATTTTGTTCAGGAATAAGTAATCCGATTGGCATAAAAGTTGGACCATCAACAAATTCCGATGAATTAATTAGAGTAATAAAAAAAATCAATACCAAAAATGAAAAAGGTAAGATTGTCTTAATTATAAGGATGGGTTCTAAAATGATTGATAAACTTTACCCAAAGATCTTAAGGAATATAACAAAGTCTAAACTTAACGTCGTATGGTCCTGTGACCCAATGCATGCAAATACAGAAAAGGCAAAAAGTGGATTTAAAACAAGAGCATTTAAAAAAGTATTATCTGAAGTAAAGTCATTTTTTAGATTGCATAAATCTGAGGGGGTTTATGCTGGTGGAATACATTTAGAGATGACTGGTCAAAATGTAACAGAATGTACGGGTGGTATGCAGAAAATTTCGGATAAAGATTTAAGTAGTAGGTATCATACCCATTGTGATCCAAGATTAAATGCATCACAATCCATTGAACTTGCATTTCAGATTGCATCAAACTTGAAGAAATTAAAATAATGCCAGGAGACCTGTTATAAAAATCTTTATTTCTCAAAAAAATACAACAGTCGGTGATATTGAGGGAAATTTTAAGATTTTAAAAAATTCATATAATATCGCCAATTCAAAAAATTGTGATTTATTTTTAACTTCGGAATTATCTTTGACAGGTTATCCTCCTCAAGATCTTCTGTTTAGAAATGACTTTAATAAAAAAATAGAATTTTATAAAAAAAAAATTATTAATTTAACGAAGAAACAAAAAACAATCTTTGCATTGAGTTTGCCAACACTTCAGAATAAAAAAATAGTAAATTCATTAATTTTAATTCAATTTGGGAAAATTATTTTTTCGATACAGAAAAAAGAACTTCCAAATTATGGAGTATTTGATGAATTAAGATATTTTAAATCTTTATCAACTAAAAGAAATTTTTTTAAGTTCCAAAACAAAAAGATTGAATTTTTAATTTGTGAAGACATGTGGTCAGATAAATATTTACAGGATAAAATTTATAAGAAATTGGATTTTATTATAATCATTAATGCCTCACCTTTTGAAATAGGGAAATTTGACACAAGAAAAAAACTAGCTGCAAGGAGAGCTAAATTTTGTAAAGCAAATCTAATCTACTTGAATTTAGTTGGTTCCCAAGATGATTTAGTTTTTGACGGTGGTTCTTTTGCGATGAATACCTCTGGTAGAATAATATATCAAACTAGTTTTTTTAAAGAGTCAGACGGTATAATTGATTTTAATAAAAAAATTGAAAATAAAAACACAAAAAAAATTAATGAAAATGAACATTTATATCGTGCCTTGATGGAAGGTGTAAAAAACTATATGTGTAAAAATAATTTTGAATCTGTAATATTGGGATTATCAGGGGGAATTGATTCATCATTAACTCTAGCAATTTTGGCAGATACCCTGGATAATTCAAAAATTTCATCATTCTTTCTCCCTTCAATTTATACCAGTAATAAAAGTAGAGAAGATGCTTATTCTTTATCAAAAAATGTAGCAGTCAATACTAAAGAAATATCGATAGAAATGCTAAGGAAAAATGTTTCTAAACAACTGCAATCAGTTTTCAAAAATATTAAAGAAGATATTACAGAGGAAAATATTCAATCAAGATTAAGAGGTTTGATTCTAATGGCTCTATCCAATAAGTTTAACTCTCTTTTAATTACAACAGGAAATAAATCGGAATTGGCCGTTGGTTATTCTACCTTATATGGCGATATGTGTGGTGGTTATTCTTTGTTAAAAGATATTTATAAAACCAAAGTTTTTGAATTATGTAAGTGGAGAAATAAGAGTATTTTAAATGAATTTAATGTTAAAAAGTTAAATATAATTCCTAACAGAATAATAACAAAAGAGCCTACGGCAGAATTAAAATTTGATCAGTTTGACAAAGATTCTTTACCTCCTTACGAAGTTCTTGATAAAATTTTAGAGTTTCTGATAGATGAAAATCGAGATCTAAATTTTATAGTTAATAAAGGTTTTAAAAAAGAAACAGTAAAAAAAATTTGGTCAATGATTAAAAATTCTGAATTTAAAAGATATCAAAGTGCAATTGGACCAAAAGTTTCAAAAATGTCTTTATCGTCTGATAGAAGATTCCCAATAACCAATAAATTTGAATTACAATAATGCTAAGATTTGCTCCAAGCCCAACAGGATTTCTTCATATTGGTAATATTAGGGTTGCGTTATTAAACTATCTATTTGCAAAAAAGAATAATTTGAAATTCTTTTTAAGAATTGACGATACTGATAAAGAAAGGTCAAAAGATGAGTTTAAGATTTCTATAATTGAAGATATGAATTGGCTTGGAATTGATTTTTTTAAGGTAATAAAACAATCTGATAGACTAAATAAGTATAAAGAGATCTTTAAAATTCTTAAAAATAAAAATTTTATTTATCCTTGTTTTGAAACAGCCGATGAACTTTCTTTAAAAAGAAAGATACTCTTAAAACAAGGTAAACCTCCTATTTACGACAGATCCTCTCTAAATTTAACAAAAAATGAAGTTAGTTCTAAGATTCAATCTGGGAAAAAACCTTATTGGAGATTGAAATTGGATGAAGAGCCAATTGAATGGAATGATATGGTTCATGGTAAAATTTCTTTTAAAAATTTGTCAGTTTCGGATCCTGTTGTTTTTCGTTCTGATGAAATGCCACTATTCACCATAACCTCCGTGGTAGATGATGCAGAAATGGGGGTGAGTCATATTTTTAGAGGAGATGATCACATCACTAATACAGCAGCACAGATTAAATTATTCAAACTTATTGAAGCCTCTATACCTAGTTTCGGACATTTTCCACTAATTAAGTCAAAAACTGGGGAAGGTTTATCCAAAAGGTCTGATTCATTTTCAATAAGAGAATTTAAAAAAAAAAAAATCTTTTCAATAATAGTTTTAAATTATTTAAATAAAATTGGTACAAGCGAGTCTATTGAAGAAATTGAAGACTTAAGTTCACTTGTAAAGAATTTTGATATAGAAAAATTTTCGAAAAGTTCTGTTTTTTTTGATCCACAAGATATTGAGAGGTTAAATTCTAAATACATAAAGAATTTGGATATTGAAAAATTAAATAAAAATTATTCTGCAGATTTTGATATGAAATTTTGGAGAATAATTAGGTCTAATGTCAACTCAATTGATGAAGCTATCGAATGGGATAACTTGATTAAAAAAGAATTTAATTTGCAACCTAAGATTATTTTAGATAAAGGTCTTAAGGATATTATAAAAGTTTCTATGCCAAATAATGTCGATAAAAATTTCTGGGAAATTTGGACAAATCAAATACTTAAACAATTTGATATAAAACCAAAGGAATTATATATAACGCTCAGAAGAATATTAACAGGAAAAAAATTTGGCCCAAGTATGAATGACTTACTGACTTTAATAGAAAAAGATGAGATTATGAGAAGAGTGGATATAAATTGTGAATAAGAAAATTAAATTATATGACAGTACTTTAAGAGATGGTGCACAAACTAGAGGAGTAAGTTTTAGTTTGGCTGACAAAATTAAAATTATAAATGTTTTAGATGAAGTAGGAATTGACTATATAGAAGGAGGGTGGCCTGGTGCAAATCCCACTGATGATAAATTTTTCAAATCCCTGCCAAAACTTAAAAATTCAAAGGCTGTTGCTTTTGGCATGATGAGAAAACACGGTAAAAGTTCAAAGAATGACGCAGGCCTGAACGCTGTTCTTAACTCAGGAGTATCTTCAGTCTGCTTAGTTGGAAAGTCTTGGGATTTTCATGTTACAAATGCTTTAAAGGTTTCAAAAAATGAGAACTTAGATATGATATGTGATTCTATCTCTTTCGCTTCAAAAAGAGTTGAAGAAGTTCTTTTTGATGCAGAACATTTTTTTGATGGTTACAAAAATAACCCAAATTATGCGATTAAAACAATAAAAGGAGCTTTTGAATCTGGTGCAAGTTGGATAATTTTGTGTGATACAAATGGTGGTACATTACCTTATGAATTAAAGAAGATTATTAATCATGTAAAAGAAGAGATTCCAGGAGAAAATCTTGGTGTTCATTTTCATAATGATACTGATAATGCTACCTATAATTCAATTGAGTCTATAAGAAATGGTGTTTTACAAGTTCAAGGAACTTTCAATGGTTTGGGAGAAAGATGTGGGAATGCAAATCTTATTAATGTGGCAGCGAATTTAGTTTTGAAAATGGGTTATAATTGTAACTTAAAAAAAAAGATTTCAAAATTAACGCAAACAAGTAGATTAATTGATGAGACTCTTAATAAAGAATCTCAGAGAAACCTGCCTTTTGTGGGTTCTGCAGCTTTTGCTCATAAAGGTGGATTACACATATCTGCAGTTGAGAAGGATCCAAAATCTTATGAACATATTGATCCATCAGCTATTGGAAATGAGAGGGTCTTAGTTGTTTCAAATCAATCAGGAAAAACTAATATCATTAATAAATTGAAAAAATTAAAAATTAATTTAAATGGAAAAGATAAAAAGATAGTTGGTTTTTTAGACTTAATAAAAAAACAAGAATTTTTAGGATATGCTTATGATGGAGCTGAGGCAAGTTTCGAGTTACTTGCAAAAAGAAAATTTAAAAAATTTAAAGAATTTTACAGTCTTGAGAGTTTTAAAGTTTCTGATGAAAAAAGAAAAAATTTAAATAATGAGTTTGTTCCTTTTTCAGAGGCTAGTGTAAAAATTTTCGTTGATGGCAAAGAATTTTATAGTGCCGCGGAAGGAAATGGTCCCATACATGCTTTGGATATGGCGCTGAGGAATGCATTAATAAAGTTTTACCCAAAAATTAAAAAACTAAATTTGATTGATTATAAGGTCAGAATTTTAACACCACAAGACGGAACAAGAGCTTTAGTCAGAGTAAGAATAGAATCCAAAAATGAGAAATTAAAATGGTCCACAATTGGTGTTTCGTATAATGTAATTGATGCTTCCTACATAGCACTTCATGACAGTATTACATACCATCTTTTGCAGTCATAAGAAAATGAATACTAAATTGATGCCAGAGATTATTTTGGTTAATACTCAAATACCTGAAAATTTAGGAGCCACAGCTAGATCAATGCTTAATTTTGGTCTTAAAAACTTGAGAGTTGTATCTCCTTTTTTTGACCTGTCAAATGAAAAAATTATTCCTCTTTCAGCAGGGGCTGATAAAGTTGTAAGAGATATAAAAAAATTTGATTCTTTTTTTGATTGCATAAAAGATTTTAATATTTTAGTTGGAACAACAAACAGAGTTCGCACAATAAAAAAAAAGGAAATTACTTTTGAACAATTAAATAGAATTATTTTTAATGCAAAAAATAAAGTTGGAATTATTTTTGGGCCAGAAAAATCTGGGCTTGATAATGATCATATATCAGTCTGTGATTTTGTATTAAAAATTGATTCAAACCCAAAATTTTCATCATTAAATTTATCTCATGCTGTTTCTATTGTTGCATATGAAATAATGAGGGTCAAAAATAGTGAAAACAAAAAAAAACTAGAAAAGAAAAATTATGAAGAATTTGCCACCAAAGAAGAGTTAATAAATTTTTATTCGATTTTGGAAAAAAATTTAGACGATACGAACTTCTTCTTGGTAAAAGAGAGAAAAAAAATAACAAAACAAAAGATAAGAAATATTTTTAATAAGTTGCAGCTTACTTCGAAAGATCTTGCAACTTTATTAGGTGTTATAAAAAGTCTTAGAAAAAACAATCAAAAGTAAATTGACATAGAGAAAATTAAAAGTATATTCCGTATGATATGACAAGAATTCTAAAATCAAAATATAAAATAGACCGAAGATTAAAATGCAATCTTTGGGGTAGACCCAAAAGTCCGTTTAACAGAAGAGATTATCCTCCAGGTCTTAATGGTCAAAATAGAAAGAGAAAACCATCCGATTTTGGAATTCAATTAATGGCTAAACAAAAATTAAAATGTCATTATGGCTACATTACTGAAAAACAGTTTAGGAATATTTTTTTTAAAGCATCTAAAATCAAAGGAAATACGAGTGAGAATTTAATTGAATTACTTGAAAGACGACTAGATGCAACAGTTTACAGAATGAAATTTGTCTCCACTATATTTGCTGCTAGACAATTTGTAAGTCATGGACATATCCTAGTTAATGGGAAAAAAGTCACAATTGCTTCCTTTTCTCTTAAAGATGGTGATGTTGTAGAAGTTAAAGAAACGAGTCGTGAAATACCTGTTGTATTGGAAGCAATTAGTTCAACAGAAAGAGAAACTCCTCAATATTTATCTGTCGACTATGATAAACTCAAAGGCACTTTTTTAAAAGGTCCAAAACCAGACGAGGTTCCATATCCTGTCATAATGGAACCAAATTTAGTAATTGAATATTATTCAAGATAATATAAAATTTTTTTAAATTTGAATCAGCCTAATAACTGACTTTTTGGTTTTAGTATTATGTCTATAAGTGCTCTTATCATTGCTCAAAATGAAGAAAAAAAAATCGAGCAGACATTAAAGTCGCTGGGTTTTGTTGATGAAATCATTATAATTCTAGATAGATCAACAGATAATACAAAAATAAAATCTAAAAAATATACAAATAAAATATATGAAGGTTCTTGGAAGTGTGAGGGAAAAAGAAGAAATTACGGACTATCAAAATGTAAATCTGAATGGATTTTAGAAATTGATGCAGATGAAGTTGTTAGCAATCCACTTGCAGATGAAATAGAGGATAAAATTAAAGATTCAAATGTTGATTTTTTTTATATTCCCTTAATAAACTATGTTGGTAAATTAAAAATTTGTAACGGTTGGATGTCTTGTATGGCACCAGATGGAAAATTTTGTTTATTTAAAAGAAATTGTAAGAGTTGGAGTGATGGGAGTGTTCATCCCAATTATAATTTAACAGGAAATAAGGGAGTTAAATTTTCAAATAGTTTGGATCATTTTATGTCAAAAGATATATCAGATCTTTTGATTAGATTTAATAGAAATACAAGTTTATATGCTCAAGATTTGAAGATGAAAAGGAAAGATTTGACAAAATTATTTTCTAAAAGAAAAATTTTTTCACGTTTCTTTAAATCCTATTTTTCCAGGACTGGCTTTAAATCTGGTGAAATTGGTATACTTATTGCGGCTTTATGCTCTATTTATCCCTATGTTTCCGCAATTAAATCGAAGCAAAATTAGTTATTTATATTAAATTTTATTTCTTTTTTACTCAAAAGATCTTCGATCTCTCCATTTTCTAATAACTCTTTCAAAATATCAAACCCCCCTATAAATTCTTTTTTTAAATAAATCTGAGGAATTGTCGGCCAGTCAGAGAATGTTTTAATTCCTTCTCTTAATTCCATATCATCTAAAACATTATAACTTTTGAATTCAACACCTAAATGGTTTAGAATTCCAACTACATTAGCTGAGAATCCGCATTGAGGAAAATCTGGAGTGCCCTTCATAAAAAGTACAACATCATCATTTTCTATCATCTTTTCTATTTTCTGGTTAATTATTTCAGTCATTATCAGTCCTTTCTTTATGTATCAGAAGTTGAAAGCATTAAAGCGTGAAGAGTGGTTCCCATATGAGATCCAATAGCATCGTAAACCATTTTATGTTGTTTTAACTTTGACATACCCTTAAATTGAGATGAAATAATTATTGCATGATAATGATTGTTATCACCTCTCAAATCCTTAATTTCAATTTTGGCATCAGGGATTTTGTCTTTTATCAGTTTTGATATTTCTTCAGCACTAAGTGTCATTTTTCAATGTAATTTTTAAACCAAGCATTATTATAACTTATAAGCTTTTTAACTGGAATTTCAAACTTATTTATAATAGAGAAAGAATCTCCGCAAACAATCCCAATTTTTTGAATTTTAATTTTTTTGATTTTTGCAATATTTTTAAGTTTTTCATCATGATTTACTGCAATTAAATATCTTGCTTGATCTTCAGAAAAATACCATTTTTCTAATTGCTTCACAAAACTTGGAGTTTTAATTTTTATTCCTTTTACATTCTTTATGCAAAGTTCTGCTAAAGCAACGATAAGTCCTCCTTCAGAGAGGTCATGACATCCACTTACTGTGTCATTGTAATGATTTATAAAATCTTTAATAAAGAGTCCGTATTTCAGCTCTTTTTTTAAGTCCAAAGATGGGGGTTCACCATTATTGTTGTTACAAACCCTATTAAATTCTGATAACTCCATATGACCTTTATATTCTCCTACAAGAAAAATACTGTCTTTATCATTTATCTTCATCGATTTGGCTTTTGAAAGATCCTTTATTAAACCTACTCCTCCTATAACCGGTGTAGGAAATATAGATTTTTGATTAGTTTCATTATATAAAGAAACATTTCCTGAAACTACAGGATAAGTTAATGTCTTACATGCGCTTTTGATTCCTTGAATTGCTTCTTTTATTTGGTACATAATCTCTTTTTTTTCAGGGTTACCAAAATTCAAGTTGTCAGTTATTGCAATTGGATTTGCACCTGTTGCTATTAAATTCCTCCATGATTCTGCGACTCCAATTGCAGCCCCTAATTTTGGATTTGAATTACAATAAATAGGATTACAGTCACATGTTATTGCAATTGCTTTATTAGAATTATGTATTCGCATCACAGCAGCGTCGGCTTGTTCAGAGGAAAATATTGTATCACACATTACTGATCTATCATATTGATTGAAAATCCATTTTTTTGATGAATGATTTGGACTGGATATGATTTTAATTAAAGCATCTTTTATTGAAATTTTGTGATGAGATTTTTTAATAATTCTTTTTTTTGGTTTTTGAGATGGCCTATTATATTCAGGTGAAGAATCTGCTAAAGGTTTAATTGGTAATTTACCCACTAATTTTTTTTTAAAGAACATCTCCATATTTCCTGTATTGGTGATTTCACCAATTTCTTGTGCATCAAGACCCCATTTCTTAAAGATCTTTAATGTAAGTTTTTTTTTTGATGGCTTTACAATCATTAACATTCTCTCTTGTGTTTCAGATAACATCATTTCATAAGGAGTCATATTTTTTTCTCTACACGGAACCTTTTCTAAGTTAAGTTTTACACCACAAGAACCTTTCGATGCCATTTCAAATGATGAGGATGTTAATCCAGCTGCTCCCATATCTTGGATGGCAATGATTGCGTCTTCTTTCATCAATTCCTGACATGACTCTAGTAATAGTTTTTCCATAAATGGATCGCCAACTTGGACCTGAGGTCTATTTGATTCGGAATTATCATCAAATTCTGCAGATGCCATTGTTGCTCCATGTATTCCATCTCTTCCAGTTTTTGAACCAACATAAATAATGGGGTTTCCTATTCCTTTTGCTACAGAGTAAAAAATTTTATTTTTATTTACAAGACCCACACACATGGCATTTACTAAAATATTATTATTATAAGATTCATGGAAATAACACTCTCCTCCAACAGTTGGAATTCCCACACAATTTCCGTAGTCACCGATACCTTTAACAACACCAGACAATAAATTTCTAGTTCTAGAATTTTTTGGAGATCCAAATCTTAAAGAATTTAGGTTTGCAATAGGTCTGGCTCCCATTGTAAAAATGTCTCGCATTATTCCACCAATTCCAGTTGCTGCACCTTGATAAGGTTCAATAAATGATGGGTGATTATGACTTTCCATTTTAAACACTATGGCATCGTCATCGCCAATATCAATTATACCAGCATTTTCACCAGGCCCACAAATTACATGACTCCCTTTTGTAGGAAGGGTTTTAAGCCATTTCTTTGTGGATTTATATGAGCAATGTTCACTCCACATTACAGAGAAGATCCCTAGTTCAAGTAAATTAGGTTCTCTTTTAAGAATTTTTTTAATTAAAATATATTCTTTGTCACTAATACCATGATCTTTGATAGTTTTTTTTGAAATTGTTTTCATATTAATTCCTGTAGACCTTTAAAAAAAAGAATTCCATCTCGCCCTCCAAATTTTTCAATTGCCCTTTCTGGATGTGGCATCATACCTAATATGTTTTTCTTTTTGTTAATTATTCCTGCAATGTTATTTATCGATCCATTTGGGTTGTTTTTGCTATTAATCTTTCCGTTTTTTGAACAATATCTAAAAATAATTTGATTGTTATCCTCCAACTTTTTCAGTGAGTCAGATGTTGTGTAATAATTCCCCTGTGCATGAGCAATCGGAAATGCAACAACTCTTTTTTTTATATTTCTTGAAAAAATTGATTCTTGATTTTCAACTTTTAAATAAGAGTTTTCACATTTAAACAGTTGATTTTTGTTTTTCAGTAATGTTCCTTCAAGAAGGTTACACTCTGTTAGAATTTGAAAACCATTACATATTCCTATGATAGGAACTCCTTTTTTTGCATATCTTATTACCTCAAATAATGCTGGAGATTTTGTTGCAAGCACTCCAGCACGAAGATAATCTCCGAATGAAAACCCACCCGGTATAAAAATCATTTCATAATCATTAATTTCTGAATTATCATGCCAAACATATTTAATTTTTACATTTAGATGTTTTTCAATTGCAACCGCAAGATCTCTATCACAATTTGAACCTGGAAAGATGATAATTGAAACAATTTTTTTTGACACAAACTATTTCTTTATAATTTTAAAGTTTTCAATTACTGGGTTTGAAAGGAGATCTTTACTAATTTTTTTTATTTCATCTAATCCATTCTCCGAATCACATATTTCAATATCAAAAAATTTTCCCTTAGTTAAATTTATAACTGATTTAACCCCCATATTCGTAATTGTTTTTTTCAAAGCTTCGGCTTCAGGGTCAAGGATTCCTTGTTTAAAATTAATATAGACTCTATAAATCATTTTTTAATACTTTCTTAAATTCATTTTCAGATAAAACTCCTAATCTATAGGCAATTTCCTTATAAGCTTTATCAACTTCACCTAAGTCATGACGAAATCTATCTTTATCTAATTTTTTGTTGGTTTTTAGATCCCATAGCCTGCAATTATCTGGACTAATTTCATCGGCAAGAAAAATTGAAACGTCATCACTTTTCCAAAGTCTTCCAAACTCTAATTTAAAATCAACTAATCTTATATTTATTGAAAAAAAATACCCCGTCAAAAAGTCATTAATTCTAGAAGACATAGAAATAATTTCTTCTAATTCATTTGGTGTGGCCCAATCAAAAACTATTATATGTTCTTCTGATATTATAGGATCGTTTAATGTATCATTCTTTAAATAAAACTCAATTATAGGTCTAGATAATATTTTTCCCTCTTTTATACCGAGTCTTTTTACCAATGAACCCGTAGCAATATTTCTTACAACAACTTCTATTGGAATTATTTCAAGTTTCCTTATAAGTTGTTCTCTCATATTTACTCTTTTTAAAAAATGGGTAGGAATATTAATTTCATTTAGTCTAGTCATTATGAGTTCAGAGATGAAATTATTTAACACCCCTTTGCCAGGGATTTGTGCTTTTTTTTTATTATTAAATGCAGTTGCGTCATCTTTAAAATATTGAATTAGGGTGTTTGATTCAGGCCCTTTATAAAGAATCTTTGCTTTTCCTTCATAGATTTTTTTTTTAATTTTCATTTAAAACCTTTTTAAAAATTTCATTAACATTTTTTAAAAAATAATTTAGGTCAAATAGCTTCTCTATCTCTTTAGCCCCCATCAGAACTTTTATATCCTTGTCTTTTAGCAATAATTTTTTAAAGTCTTGCTCATTATTCCAGGATTTTAGTGCAACTTTTTGCACGATTCTGTAGGCTTTTTCTCTTGATATTTTTTTTTCAGTTAATTTTAACATTACTCTTTGGGAATTATATAAACCGTTTGTCTTTTTTAAATTATTTTCCATCATTTTTTTATTAACTACCAAATTCTTTATGATATTTTTCATCCTATTCAATGCAAAATCGCAAAGAACAATTGTGTCAGGTGCTAAAGTTCTTTCAACAGATGAGTGGGATATATCTCTTTCGTGCCATAATGAAATATTTTCCATAAAAGGTATGCAACTTGATCTTATTACTCTAGCAATACCTGTTAGATTCTCACTCAAGACAGGATTTTTTTTATGTGGCATAGCAGATGAGCCTTTTTGATCTTTTGAGAAAAATTCTTCCACTTCTCGAACCTCACTTCTATGAAGATGTCTTATTTCGACTGCTAAGTTTTCTATAGAAGACGCAATTAAGGCTAATACTGAAAATAAATAAGCGTGTCTGTCTCTCGGAATTACTTGAGTAGAAACTTCTTCTAAATCAAGCTTAAGTTTTCTTGCTACATATTTTTCTACCGAGGAATCAATATTTGCGTATGTTCCAACTGCACCTGAAATTGTACATATAGAGATTTGTTTTTCAGCATCACATAGCCTCTTATAATGTCTTTGAAATTCACAAAATTTACCTAACATTTTAAGACCAAAGGTTGTGGGTTCTGCAAAAATACCATGACTCCTACCTATGCAAGCTAGATTTTTGAATTCAAGTGCTTTGATTTTTAAGTTATTAATTAATTCTCTCAATTCTTTTTTAATAATTATACATGATTGTTTGAGTTGAACGGAAAATGCTGTATCAATAATATCTGATGAGGTAACACCTTTATGAATAAACCTTGAGTCTTCCCCAACATTTTCTGCTACGTTTGTTAAAAAAGCTATAACATCATGTTTCACTTCTTTTTCAATTTGTTCAATTCTACTTGTTTCAAATTTTGCATTCTTTTTAATGATTTGAAGAGATTTATTTGGAATTTTTCCTTTTTGGGCAAGTGCTTCGCAAATTAATATTTCAATTTTAAGCCAAATATCAAACTTATTTTCTGGCTCCCATATTTTTGAAATTTCTTTTCTTTGGTATCTAGGAATCATAATTTCTAATAAGGTGGATGAGTATGATTTTTCTTTGATAATGTAAATATTTCATAACCATTTTTTGTAACTCCAATTGTATGTTCAAATTGTGCTGAAAGAGATTTATCTGAAGTAACTGCTGTCCATCCATCTGAGAGTATTTTAACCTTATAATCTCCGATATTTATCATCGGTTCAACTGTAAAAAACATTCCCTCTTGAAGTCTTTCACCTTCTCCTGGTTTTCCAAAATGAAGTATGCTTGGGTTATCATGAAATACTTCACCTAAGCCATGACCACAAAAATCACGAACAATAGAATAATTTCTTTTTTCAGCATAAACTTGTATTGCGTGACCAATATCTCCTAGTGTATTTCCTGGTCTAATTTTTTCAATTCCTTTCATCATTGCTTCATATGTTGTTTCAACTAACTTTTTAGCTTTCAATTTTACCTCACCAACATAAAACATTCTACTTGTATCACCATGCCATCCATTTAAAATTGGCGTAACATCAATATTAATGATATCTCCATTTTCTAGAATTTTATTTCCCGGTATTCCATGACAGACCACATGATTAACTGAAGTGCAAACTGATTTAGGAAAGCCTTTATAGTTTAATGGAGCTGGTGTAGCACCTCTACTAGTTTGAAATTCATGACAAATATCATTCAATTCCAATGTTGATATTCCTGGTTTTACAAATTCAGTTATATAATCTAAACAGTCTGCAGCTAATTGTCCCGCATTTCTCATAAATACGAATTCATCTTTTTTATGTAATTTGATATTGTTATTCATTAAAATGACAATTTATATTAAAAATTATAAAACTAACAGAAAAAATTAATGAAAGAAAATAGAAAAACATCTGGAATAGTAATTATCGGGAATGAAGTTTTATCAGGTAAAACTCTAGACACAAATTCAAATTTTATGTGTAAAGAATTATTTAAGATAGGAGTTTCCTGCAAAGAAATCAGTACTATTAAAGATAATGAACAAGAAATAATTGAAAAAGTAAATAATTTTAGGTCAAAATATAAATATGTTTTTACATCGGGAGGAATAGGTCCTACGCATGATGATATTACTTCAAAAAGTATAGCAAAAGCATTTAGTCAAAAGTTAATTTTAAACAATGAGGCAAGGATTAGAATATCAAATCACTATTCTGATGATGTATTAACAAAGGCTAGATTAAAAATGGCATACATGCCTGAAAAGTCTATCTTAATTGATAATCCAGTGAGCATAGCTCCTGGTTTCTATGTCGAAAATGTTTTTGTTTTTCCTGGTGTTCCAGAGATTCTCAAGGTTATGTTTAGAGAATTTATTAGTTCTTTAGACGAAGGCGACAGGTATTACAAAAAAACAATTGCAACTACTCTATCGGAAGGAATAATTGGAGATTACATTGAAAACATTCAAAAAAAATTTGAATACGTTGAAATTGGAAGTTATCCATATTTCAAGAAAAATTCTTTTGGTGTTTCTTTAGTTATCAAAGGGGAGAACGAAAGTGATGTTACTATGGTTTGTAATGAGATTTTTGAATATATTAGACTTCAAAAAGGAAACCCTCAGGTATTTTAGTTTTTAGATTTTTTTATATATTCTGAAAATTCAAACTCAATAATTTCTTTTAAATTTTTATTTATCCATTCTTTCATGAGCTTGTTAAATTTATTTTTAGCATTTGTGTCATTTTTTAATAAGTTATCTAAATTGACATTAAAATTTCCTTTAGAGGTTTCATGTTTGTTTTTAAACTGAATATCTTCCCAACTTGATTGAATTTTTGATTTTTCTTCGTATATTTTCTTCTCTTCATTTTTTATCTTATTGATGTTAATTTGATTTAAAGGGACTTTGTTTAAAACTTTTTTATCCTCAAATTGATTAATACTTTTTAAGTCTTTCCTCAGAAAGGTATCATATTCATTTTTTGCCTCATTTATTAGAGTAAAAATTGAATTAAGAAGTTCTTCAATTGATTTTTTTTTAACCATTAACGCAAATTTATATTTTAAATTTCAAAGAATCAATTTTTTAAAAAAAATGTATATAATTTTGGTAAAAGTTATTAATGGTTTTTTTTTATGTTAGGATAGTTTTATGGATAATATCACATTAGATTTAATTCCATTTGCATTTATTTTTATAATTTTAGTTTTTTTATTAGCTATTCCGAAAAAGAAGGTTTTAAAAAAAAGTACTGAAAATAATCAAACTGTTGATAATCAAATTGAACCAATTCCAATAAACAAAAATAATAGAGAGCTTCTTGAGAAAGCTGAAATCAAACTAATTGCCTTAAAAGATCTCTATAATCAAGAATTAATTGATGCAAGTATTTATGTTACAAAAACTGAAGTTATTGCAAAAAACTTAAGTGAAGAATTTGGAAGAAACATCATGGAATTCCCAGAATTTCAACAAAAAATAATTTTTAATGATTTAAAAAAAGAAATATCAAAAAAAATTAACACTAATAATAGTAAAAATGTTAAGAATGATATTGATAATCTTATATCTGCAGTTGATAACAAAATAAGGAGCGGAGCTTACAATGAAGATAAGTAATTCAGAAATAATTAACAAAGTTAAAGATAAAGTTTCTGAAAAGAAGGATAAATTAGCAAAATTAAAAGACAACCCTTCACTTAAAGCCAAGGAGGATATTGATTATGAAATCAAGGATGATTTAGATTTTGAAATAAAAAAGTGGATTGATGAAAATGCTGAAAAGATCGCTAAGGACATTATTAAAGAAGAAGTGAAGAAAATCTTTAAATGAAATAAATTTCATACAAAACCTTGATAATATAAAAATTGTTTTATTGTTTTTTTTTGCTTATACATATATTGACTACTTTTAATAACTAAATATAAAAAAATACGTAAGAGTTATGTTTTTGAAGATGCGAGCGTGCTGAAATTGGTAAACAGACAGGACTTAAAATCCTGCGGGTGGTAACACCCTTGTGGGTTCAAGTCCCACCGCTCGCACCAATATTATTGTGAAATTATGTTAAAAAATAAAATCATTACATTATTATTTTTTATAAACTATACATTTTCTTGTAACCAATCATTTGCAGATGAAATAAATGATAAAATCAAGAATTTTATTCTCAAAAATCCACAAATTATTATTGAGTCATTAAACAATTTTGAGAAGGAAAAAGATAATGAGAGAAGAGTTGAGAATAAGCAAAAGATCCAAAAATTTAGTGATTTAATTTTTAAATCCAATACATCAATCTATGAGGGTCAAGTTTCTGCTAAGAAAACTATAGTCGAGTTCTTTGATTATAATTGCTCTTATTGTAAGAGGGCACACAAAGATATAAAAGCAGTCTTAAAAAAGTCAGGGGATGTAAAAATAATTTATAAGAACTTTCCTATTCTATCAGAGAATTCTGTAAAGTTAGCAAAATATGCAATAATCTTATCTGAAATGGACAATAAGAAATTTATTGATTTTCATAATATTATCATTTCGCATAAAGGTCAGATTAAAGAAGAAGATCTAGAAAAAATCTTTAAAAAACTAAACGTATTAAAAAGTGAAATTGATTTAAAGCTTAATGATGAGAATGTTTTAAAAAGCCTTGAAAATGATATTAATTTATCTAAAAAACTTGGACTCAGAGGAACCCCTGCCTTTATAATAAATGATGAGATAATATTTGGTTATATAAATTTTGAAGAGATGTTATCTAAATTGAACTAGCAATAAAGATTGTTTTTTGATTCTGTTTTAAACTTAGCAGCAAACCCATTACTATATAATATCTTTTTTCCATATTGACTAAGAAAGATATTGTGATTAACCAAGGCATCCATCTCTCTTAGGTGCTTTTTTGTCTTAATATCATAGTCAGTAAAGATATTTTGATCATCTTGTAAAATATGAATTAATTCGTGGAGAAGGATACCACGGTGACATATATCATCCATTGGAGATAAGTCTTTTGATAGATAAATAGTATATTTTGGCGTTTCAGGCGTTAATGCTAAAATCTCACAGTCTCTTTTGCAGGCAAGTTGTGATAATTCTCTCTGTTCAATGAACTCTACATATGGGAATTTTTTTGGTTCTTTATATTCAGTATTAGTTGTTATCCACAAAAGTAGTGCTACTATAAGTTCGTTTAAAGTTTCAAACTTTTCCATTATAATAAAAATTTATGATAAAAAAATTATTCATTCATCTATCCTTACCTGAAATGTATAACATAGATGTAGGAGATGACAATCAAATTTATACAGAAGTAAGTGGGAAGAAAGATGGAATTCCAGTAATTTTTATTCATGGAGGACCTGGTGGTCATTGTAGAAGCGAACATCATTCTCTTTTTGATCCAGAAATCTATAGATCAATAATTTTTGATCAAAGAGGATGTGGGAAGAGCACTCCTTATAGATCTATAAATGGAAATAACACTAACAATTTAGTAAGTGATATTGAGAAAATCAGAGAGTTTTTTAAAATAAAAAAATTTTTAATTGTTGGTGGTTCATGGGGTGCAACTCTAGCAATTAAGTATGCTCTAAAATATCCAAAAAATCTTATTGGTGTTCTTTTAAGATCTGTTTTTCTTGGAACAATTGAAGAAATCAATTGGGCATTTATTGAGGGACCAAAGAATTTTGCACCTAACCTTTTTGAAACATTTAAACGTTATTCAAATAATAAAGATATTATTAAGTCTTATTATAAAGAAGTAGTTGATAATAATTCTAAAATTCATTCATGGATCTGGCACGATTATGAGCGTATTTTATCTCAATTAAATCCAAAAAATTATTTTTTTGAAAGCGAATCAAATTTGTTGAATAGAGATGGCCTTCCAAATTCACCTTTTATGGAGTTGTATTATATAAAAAATAAATTTTTTATGGACGAAAATGAGATAATTAAAAAAATTAAAGAAATATCAGATTTACCATCATATATTGTTCAAGGTAGATATGATCTAATTTGTCCCCCAATTAATGCATTTAATCTTCATAAAAAATGGACTTCCTCAAAGATTAAGTTTGTAAATACTGCTGGGCATTCATCGTCTGATGAAGGAATTATTGATAATCTACTAATAGGTCTTACAAAATTAAGTAAACATGCTTAACTCAAAAAGCACATAACCATTTGTTTCATTTGATAATTTTTTCTTAATTTTTTCTTTATCTTTTTTCTCAAGAAGTTGGAATAAAGCCCATACACATGAACCTCTAATTATTGGGTTATTATTTTTTAAGAGTTTAATAAGATATTGTATCAATTTTTTATCATCGCTATTCCCAGAAGCGATAATAATATTTCTCAAAAACCTTATCCAACCAATTCTTTTTATAGGAGAATGTAAAAAATACTGATTAAATTTGTCTTCATTAAAATTTAAGAAGAATGATAGATTTTTATTAAATCCTTTTTTTAATAGTCTTTTTTCTTTTGTGACTGAAGAAAACTTATTCCATGGACATATTGATAAGCAATCATCACATCCATAAACCTTATTTCCAATTTTTTTTCTTAAACTTAATGGAATTGGTCCTTTATACTCAATTGTGAGATAGGAAATACATTTTCTTGCATCAATTACGTTATCTTCTAATATTGCATTTGTCGGACAAATTTCTAAACACTGTGTACAAGTTCCACAGTTATTTAATTCTTGTTTTTCTTCTTCAATTTTTATTGGTAGGAAAATTTCGGCTAAAAATAACCACGAGCCAAATTCCTTGGAAACAATATTTGTATGTTTGCCTTGCCAGCCAATTTTAGCTTCTTGAGCAAAATACTTTTCCATTACAGGGGACGTATCTACAAAGGCTTTTGAAGGAATATTAAATTCTTTTATTAGCCAATTCTGAATTTTTAACAATTTTTCATTTATTATATTGTGATAATCATGATTTTGTGCATAAACACTAATATTAGCAGTTTTCTTATTTTGATTAAATTTTAATGGATTAATGTTAGGGGTATAGTTTTGCCCTATAACAATTATAGTTTCAACCTTTTCCCATACTTTTTTTGGGTTTATCTTTTTTTCATAATGTCTTTCCAACCATTTCATTTCTCCGTGATAATTTTTATTTAAAAATTCTAAATAATTCTTTTTTGCATCAAAACTAACTTTTGCATTCGTAAACCCAAAAACATCGAAGCCTAGAGAAAAGATTTTTTTTTTTAATTTTTTTTTTAGTTCTTCCATTTTCATTATTTTGTTAAATATTATAATTCTTAGATGGCATATAAATCAAATAAAGCTTTAGTTCTCTTAAGTGGCGGATTAGATTCAGCAGTTGTTTTGTCAATTTGTAAAAAAAATAATATTGATGTGCATGCAATTTCTTTTGATTATGGGCAAAGGCATATAATAGAATTGGAGTATGCAAAATGGCAATCCAATTTTTTTAAATGCTCATCCCATAGAGTCTTTAAAATAGACTTTTATGGAGGATCAGCTTTGACGGATAATATTGATGTTCCAAATAATAGAAATGTAGAAACGATACCAGATGATATTCCTATCACATACGTTCCAAGTAGAAATATAGTTTTTTTGTCATTTGCCTCGGGATATGCAGAGTCTCTTGATATTGACAATATTTTTATTGGAGTGAATTCTGTAGATTATTCTGGATACCCGGATTGTCGACAAGAATTTATAACTAGATTTGAAGAATTAATAAATAAGTCTACTAAAAAAGCAATTGAGGGGAAAAAATTTAGGATTAATACCCCTCTTATAAATTTAACAAAGAAAGAAATAATAATTCTTGGAAAAAAAAATGGGGTTGATTTTTCGAAAACTTCGAGTTGCTACAACCCAAATATCAAAAAAATGTGTGGTAAGTGTGACTCATGTTTGTTAAGACAAAGAGGTTTTGAGGAGGCGTCTATTGTTGATCCTGCTTATAAATAAATATGTATAAAGTTAAAGAAATATTTAGATCTATACAAGGTGAGGGCTATAATACTGGAAGAGAGTCAGTTTTTTTAAGGTTTTCAGGTTGTAATTATTGGAACGGGAATCCGAAGGATAGGAAAAATTCAAAGTGTAGTTTTTGTGACACTGATTTTATTGGAGTTAATGGAAAAAATGGTGGTATTTATAATTTAAGAGAATTAATTAAAAAAGTTGAAAATGTATGGGAGTCTTCTTTTACAGTTCAAAAAAAATTTATTATTCTTACAGGTGGAGAACCATTACTTCAAGTTGATCAAGATTTAGTGAATATGCTAAAAGAAAAAAATTTTTTTGTTGCTATTGAAACCAATGGTTCTATAAATTCTAAAATTAATTTTGATTGGACATGCGTTAGTCCTAAAGATCCAAAAAGTTGGTTGCTTAAAAAAGGAGATGAATTAAAAATTATCTATCCGCAAAACATTTTTAATCTTAAGGAGCTATTATATTTAGATTTTAAACATTTTTTTCTTCAGCCAAAATATGATAGCTTTAGCAGACTAAATTTCAATAAGACTATTGAATATTGTAAACTTCATAGACAATGGTTTCCTAGTTTTCAATTGCACAAGACAATGGGAATTATGTAATGTTAATTTTTAAAAAATACTATTTTGATGCGGCACATTATTTACCTGATTTTGATGACGGTCATGACTATAAGAAAATGCATGGTCATAGTTATGAAGTAATAGTAAAATTATCTGGTGAAATAATTCATGATAAAGATTGGGTAATGGACTTAGAAAGGTTAGATTTTTTTGTAAAACCAGAAATATCTTTACTTGATCATTCTGTATTAAATGAAGTTGAAGGTTTGGAAAAACCAACTAGCGAGAATATAGCCAAGTGGCTTTGGTTGAAAATAAAAAAAAAAATTTCAAATCTTGAAAGTATTGAAGTAAGTAGGCCAAGAATTGGTGGATGTATATATAAAGGTGATTAGTTATCTTGGGTTATATGAAGGTATATTGAGCTCATTTACATAGACATTTTTATTTTTTGTTCCTTTTTGGAAAACAACATCTATTGGGATTCCTCCCCTTGGGTTCCAGAAACTAGCAACCCTTATCCATTTAGGGTTTACTGATTTGATGATTTTTTTGGCAATTTTTAAAGTACAATCTTCGTGAAAACCACCATAGTTACGAAAACTAAATAAAAAAAGTTTGAAAGATTTACTTTCTATAATTAATTTTCGAGGAATGTAATCAACAATTATATTACCAAAATCTGGTTGAGATGTTATAGGACAAATACTTGTAAACTCAGGAGCTGTGAATCTTATAGAATAATCATTTTCTGGATGAGGATTTTTTACATAATCTAAAATAAAATTGTCAGGTGATTCTTGAATTCTTGAATTTGATCCAAGATATTTAGGTTTTTTTGTATTTGCCATGGTGTTTAAAGTAATCTCTTTTTAATTCCCTGAATTTTTTGTTTATTATTGATTCTCGTATATCAGACATCATTTTTTTATAAAATGCAATATTATGTAAACTTAAAATCATAGAAGATAATATTTCATTATTCTTTGTTAAATGGTGTATATAAGACCTCGAAAATTTTTGTGATACCTCACTATTTACCGTGATATCAAGAGGATTATTGTCTTTGGCGTAGCAAGCATTTCTTAGGTTAATTTCTCCAAATTTTGTAAAAGCTCTTCCATTTCTTCCAAATCTTGTCGGTATAACACAGTCAAACATATCCACTCCTTTTTCAACTGCACATAAAATATCAACTGGTCTTCCAACACCCATAAGATATCTGGGTTTTTTTTTACAAACATTTTCCAATGAAAATTCAACAATTTTTATCATTTCATCATGAGATTCACCTACCGACAGCCCTCCAATTGCATAACCATCAAACTCTATTTCCCCTAAAATTGCAGAGCATTTTTTTCTTAAATCTTCGAACATGCCTCCTTGAATAATTCCAAATAGCCCATGACCAGTTCTTTGCTTAAAAACTTTCTTACATCTCTCTGCCCATCTCAATGATAATTCCATTGATTCATGTGCTCTTTGATATGTCGCTGGATATTCAGTACATTCATCCAATACCATTGAAATATCTGAATTTAAATCATGTTGAATTTTAATTGCATATTCTGGTGTTAATAAAATTTTTTTTCCATCTAAATGAGAAAAAAAATTTACACCATCCTCATTTATTTTTCTTAATTTAGATAGAGACCATACTTGATAACCTCCAGAATCAGTAAGAACAGGTTTATTCCAATTTATAAATTTCTGAATTCCTCCCATTGTTTTTATTAATTTTTCTCCTGGCCTGAGCATCAGATGATAAGTATTTGCAAGGATTATTTCTATATCTAGTTTTTCTAAACTTTCAGGAAATACTGCTTTAACTGTGCCATGTGTTCCAACAGGCATGAATACAGGGGTTTTTATTGTTCCATGACTTGTAATCAGTATTCCTGCTCTTGCTTTTTTATCTTCAGATTCCAACGAAAATTTAAACTTTGTCATCATTGCCCCATATTAAGCAAGCATCTCCATATGAATAAAAACGTAGCTTTTGTTTAATAGCAAATTTATAAAGTTCTCTAGTTTTCTGCTTTCCTAGGAGAGTATAAATTAGTAATAGTAATGTGGATCTAGGAGTGTGGAAATTTGTGATCAGTCCATCAACTGTATTTATATTATATCCAGGTTTGATGAATATATTAGTTTTACCACTAAATGGTTTAATTAAACCATTTTTATTTTTTGAAGACTCAAGAAGTCTTAAAACGGTTGTGCCAACAGCAATAACTCTTCCTCCTTCATTTTTAGTTTTATTAATTTCATCAGCAGATTTATTTGAGATAATTCCATCCTCAAAGTGCATTTTATGGTCCAATATATCATCAGCTTTTATTGGCAAGAAAGTTCCTCCATTTACATGTAAGGTAATTTTTATAATTTTAATTTTTCTTCTCTTTAAGTTTTGGATGAGTTCATCAGTGAAATGCAAGCTTGCTGTTGGTGCTGCAACTGCTCCATCTTTTACTGCAAAAATAGTTTGATAGTCATTAGAATCAGAATCATTGAAACCTCTTTTTTGAATGTAGGGAGGTATAGGCATTCTTCCATGAACTTTTAAAATTTTATTAAGTTCTGAAAATGAAACATTAAATTTTAAGAAAAAGAAAATTTGATTTTTTTCTTTTTCTACAGAATTGACAATTGCGTACAAAGATTCGAAAAATTTTATCTTATCATTTTTTCTAATTCTTTGTTTTGTTTTGATAAACACACTCCAAATATTTTTCTGCTTATCCTCTAATTTATTAAGGTTAAGTGATATTTTTTTACCATTTATAATTCCATCAAAATTAGCTTTAATAACTTTAGTATTATTAAATATAAGGGCATCTTTAGGTTTTAATTCATTTATAAGTTCTTTAAATTTCACTGTTCTAAAATCTTTTCCTGTAATAACTAGTTTTGATTCATCTCTGGGTTTTTTTGGAAAGAGTGCAATTAATTCTCTAGGAATTTTATAATCTAAATCTTTTATTTTCATTTTTAATAAAGACTTTTAATAATTTTTTTCAGAAAGTTTTCACATTTTTTCAGTTGAATTAATTCAATAAATTCGTCTGGTTTATGTGCTTGCTTGATACTACCTGGACCACAAACGACTGTTTGGAATCCAAGTTTATTAAAAATCCCAGCCTCTGTTCCAAAGCTCACTGTTTCGATTGAGTTATTTTTAATATTGTTTAAACACAATGAAATTATTTCAAGATTTTCTTGGGTATTCAGCGGTGGAAAATCATTTTGTTCTTGGAGCTCTATGAAACATCTTTTGTCATAAAATTTCATTTCTTTTTCTAACTTTGATAAATAATTTTTAATATCTTCGATAAGTTTGTTGGTTTGAAAATTCGGAATATCTCTTATTTCAAATTCCAATTTACAGGTTTTAGGTATTATATTTACAGCAATGCCTCCATTAATTTTTCCTACATTTATTGTAGTAAAGCTAGGTGTGAATTTTATATTTTCTTTATTTCTTAATATTTTTTGTTTTTTTTCTAGAAAATTTATAAATTCAGCACAATATAAGATTGAATTAACACCATCATCAATTAAAGATGAATGAGATTCAATTCCATGAAAGCAAACCAAAAAATTTTTTTTCCCTTTGTGCTGATTAACTACCTTCATCTCTGTTGGTTCGCCCACAATACAAAACTTTGGCTTTGGTTTAATTTTTTTTAAAAAAGGCACAAGCTTTTGAATCCCAATGCAACCAATTTCTTCATCATATGAAAATATAAGATGAAGTGGCCTTTTTAATTTATCTTTTCTTATGTCTTTAATCAAAAATAGTACAACTGATATAAAACCCTTCATATCTGCAGAACCTCTACCATATAACTTATTGTTTTTTTTAGTCAATTTGAAAGGATTTGTACTCCATTTTTGTCCTGTAGTTGGAACAACATCTGTATGTCCAGATAAAATTATTCCACCATCTACTTTTGGTCCAATTCTACAATAAATATTAAACCTTCCTTTATGACCTTCAATTTTTTCTGCTTGTACATCAAATTTTTTTAAAAAACTAATTATAAAATCTGCCAACTTATTATTGCTTGTTTCACTAATACTTTGGAATGAGATTAGTTTTGTTAAAATTTCTTCTACCCTCATATCAAGAGTTACTGAATTGTTCATTAATTATTCTTTCCTCCAAATCATGTCCAGGATCAAATAAAAGATTTACAAACAATTTTTTTTCAAGCTCAATTTCCAATCTTTTAATATTTTGAAATTGCATAAAATCGGCTTCTGCTCTTACAGGGCGTAAATCAGAGTCAATTGCAAAGAGTGTGATCTTTGCATCATTATTTAATAATGCTCCTCTCCATCTTCTTGGTCTATAAGGGCTAATTGGAGTAAGTGCTAAGACCCTTGCGCCCACTGGGATTACTGGCCCTCTAAGTGAAAGATTATAAGCAGAACTTCCAGCGGGTGTTGATATTAAACAACCATCTCCAAGTAATTCTTTGATTCTCGTTTTATCGTTTATATTAATCTTTATTTTAGCAATTTTTGAGCTATTTCTTATTAGTGAAACATCATTAAAAGCTAGACTCTCGGTAATTTTATTTTTTTTATCAAAACATTTGATTTTTAATGGTGAAAGTTTGTAGGGGATTGCTTCAGAAAGCCTTTTCTCCAGTCCATTTTCTAAATATTGATTCATCAAGAAACCTATATGACCTTTATTCATTCCATATATTGGTTTTTTAAGGTGTAAAAATTTATGAAGAGATTGTAGCATTGTGCCATCTCCTCCAAGCGCAACAATAATGTCTGCATTTTCCGGAGATACACATTTATATTTTTGTTTCATTTTATTTAATGATTTTTGTGCATCTGGTTTGTCAGAAGATACGAAGCCTATTTTTGTCATTTTTTATCCACCCGTAGTATTCATAAATCTTTTCTTTATGTAACTTTTTTCGTTTATTTTAAAAAAATGTCTTTCAGGTTTTTTGAAAATTACTGACTTTAATTTACTTAATAATACCTCATTTCTATCTGGTGTTAAAAATGGTTTTAGATCAACTGAGTTGTTGTCTCCCAAGCAAGGATAAATAAATCCGTTAGAAGTTACTCTTACTCTATTACAAGTCAAGCAGAAGTGATCTGAAATTGGTGAAATAAACCCAATATGTGAATTTAGTTTTTTACAATAATAGTAATTGGATGGTCCAGAGGATTTTAATTGAGATTTTTCTAAATCAAACTCTTTGCTTATAATTTCTTTTGCTTTTAAAACTGATAAATATTGGGAAGACCTTGAATATGATGTTTCCCCTATCGGCATAACTTCAATGAAAGAAAGAATGAATTTTTTTTGACCACACCATTTTATTAATGAGGTTATTTCATCATCATTAAAATCTTTTAAAAGAACTGTGTTAATCTTTACTTTAATATTATTCTTTTTTGCTAACAAAATACCTTCAATAACCTGTTCAAGATTTCCACCATTAGTTATAAAGTTAAATTTTGGTTCAATTAGTGAATCAAGAGAAACATTAATTCTTTGAATTCCAAAATCTGCTAAATTTGCAGCATATTTTTTTAGTTGAGTGCCATTGGTTGTTAATAAGATTTCGTCAATTTTTTTTTGTTTTAAACGACAAGACAAGTAATCTAGGTATTTAATTATATCTTTTCTAATTAATGGTTCGCCTCCGGTTACCCTAATTTTTTTAATACCAAGTTCAATTAACTTGTCTGTAATCATTTTGAGTTGATTTAATGAAAGAATTTCATTTTTTTTAAAAAAGAATGGGTTTTTAGTAGGCATGCAATATTTACATCTTAGATCACATCTATCAGTGACAGATATTCTTACATAGTCAATTTTTCTTCCAAAACTATCCAACATAAACTATTCTTTGTAAATTATTTATATTTTAATGTCATTGGTTAAAATAATAAAGAAATCATATTATAAATAAATTTTAAAATGAAAATAAAACCAAATTTAAAAAATTCACTTTTGACTAGAGAGATCTTTGGATTTGATGAAAACTCAAAAAAAACAAAACTAGATGTAATTGAAGAAAAACCTATAACTCTATTTTTAAATGATCAAGAAATAGTAACTATGATGACAATTAATGATTATCCACAATACCTTGCTCTTGGATACCTATTAAATCAAAATATGATAACTAAAAGGACTAAAATTGAAACTATAGAATACCACAGTGATTTAAGTACAGTAATTGTTAGGACGTCGAAAATAACTAATTATGAACAAAAGTTAAGGAAAAAAATAATTACTTCAGGTTGTGCTCAGGGTACTGTTTTTGGTGACGTGATGGAAAATTTTAAAAAAATAAAATTTAGTAATACTTCAAAGATTAAAAAATCTTGGATTTATGATCTCTCAAAGAAAATTAATTTGACACCAAGTCTATATTTAAAAGCTGGAGCTATACATGGTTGTGTTTTGTGTCAAAGAAATAAACCATTGATTTATATGGAGGACGTTGGAAGACATAATGCTATAGACAAAATTGCTGGTTATATGAAAGTTGAGAAAATCTCACCCTCAAATAAAATTTTTTATACTACAGGAAGATTAACTAGTGAGATGGTAATTAAATCCGTTCAAATGAAAATTCCGATTGTTATTTCAAGGTCTGGTTTTACTGCTTGGGGTGTTGAGCTTGCACGAAAAGCAAATTTAACTCTTATAGGAAGAGCAAAAGGAAAAAAGTTTTTTATTTTAAGTGGAGAAAAAAGAGTTGAATAATGTTGTAGGCATGATTTTGTCTGGTGGTTTATCAAGAAGAATGGGTGAGGATAAGTCTGAAAAAAAAATTTTTGGAAAAAGCTTAATTGAGTTAGTTGTTTTAAGATCAAAGAAGCAAGTTCAAAAATTAATAATTAATTCCAATAAACCAAAATCCTCTTGGGTGGGGTTTGGAGTAGAGGAGATAATTAATGATTGTATGTCTGGTAATTTGGGTCCCTTGGTTGGAATTCTTAGCGGTTTGAAATGGGCAAAAGTTAACACAAAAAGTGATTGGCTGGTAAGTTTTCCTGTTGATTCGCCTTTTTTTCCTGAAGATCTTGTTTTTAAGTTTTTAGAGAAAAGCAATAATTGTGATATCCTTATGGCTGAAAGTGTAGGAAGGATTCATCCAGTGTTTTCAATGTGGAAAATCAACTCAAGAATAGAAAATGAGCTATACAATTCTTTAAAAAATAATGAAAGGAAAATAGATAGTTTTACAAAAAAATTTAAAACTGGGGTGGTAAAGTTTCCAGATATTGGATATGATCCTTTCTTTAATGTTAATACATTGGAAGATTTGGAAGAAGCAAAAACAATATATAGAGGGTTTTTAAAGTAATTAAAATGAGTTTTTTTAAGAAACTACACAAAAAACACATTGTTGCTAAACCAGGTTTTAACAGATGGTTAGTGCCTCCAGCATCAATAGCAATACATTTATGTATAGGTTCTGTTTACGCTTGGAGCATGTTCAACCCTGCATTAGTAAAAGTTCTGGGAGTTGTTACTTCATCAGGAGATGATTGGAACCTTGGACAAGTTGTTTGGATTTTCTCAGTCGCCATAGTTTCCCTTGGTTTAGCTGCCGCATATGCTGGTAAATGGCTTGAAGAAGTAGGCCCAAGGATGGTTGGTTTCGTAGCGGCATGTTGTTGGGGAGGTGGTTTTTTAATTGGTTCTCTTGGAATATATTTACAAGAAATTGGGGTCCAAATATCATTATCTTTACCAATGCTAAGTTCTGAACCAATTATTCTGAGACTTGGTTTGTATTTACTTTATTTAGGTTACGGAATCATAGGTGGAATTGGCCTAGGTCTAGGGTATGTTTCTCCTGTATCAACGCTGATAAGATGGTTTCCAGATAGGAGAGGTATGGCGACTGGTATGGCTATTATGGGCTTCGGAGGTGGAGCAATGATTGCAAAAGTAACAATTGATAGGTTGTTAGCAAAATTTTATAAGGCTCCAGAGTATCTCGGAGATGTAGATTCGGTTAATTTAATTACTGAAGGTGGAAGAAGGTTCGTTGATGTTGCGGGAAATTTGGTTGAAGTTGTGTTAGTCACAGCAAATGATATTGCAAAAATGATAGTACCTGGAGATCCTGGAGTTTACATTGTTGGAACTGGTTCAAGTGGTGCTGCTCAAACTTTTCTATTTTTAGGTATAGTTTATTTTATAATTATGACAATTGCTGCTTTTTCTTACAGAGTTCCTGCAGAAGGTTGGAAGCCTGAAGGTTGGATACCACCTAAAGATTCTAACAAAACTAGATTAATAACAAAAAATAATGTTCATATCGACCAAGCTTTAAAAACTCCACAATTCTATTTTCTATGGATTGTTCTGTGTTTTAATGTATCCGCAGGAATCGGTGTTATAGGTGTTGCAAAAACTATGATGATAGAAATTTTTCAACCAAGTCTACCGGTTATCGTAACTGCTGGTTTTGCTGGCACTTATGTTCTTATGATTAGTGTTTTTAATATGATAGGTAGAATATTTTGGGCCTCAATGTCAGATTTTATTGGAAGAAAAACCACTTATTTTATATTTTTTTCACTTGGTATATTTTTATATTTATCAATTCCGTTCACAGCTAGGGCAATGAGTGTTAACCCTACTGTAACATATTTAATAATGTTCTATGCTGCATCAATGATTATTTTTACTATGTATGGTGGAGGATTTGCAACTATTCCAGCATATCTTGCTGATATTTTTGGTACAAAATATGTGGGAGGTATACACGGAAGATTGTTAACAGCCTGGTCAACTGCTGGTGTTTTAGGACCAGTGGCTATTACTCAACTTCGTCAACAATCAGTCGATAATGCTATTACTGATCTTGTTTCAAAAATTAAACCCGAAAAGTTCCAAGAAATTTATGGTGCTCCTATAGAAAATCTATCGTTATTGGTTCAACAAAAGACCGTAACAATTTCAAATCTAATGCCCCATATGCCTGCAGGAACAATTAATCCTTCAACCACACTTTATAACTCTACTATGTTTGCGATGGCTGGCCTTCTGGCAATTGCGTTTGTTTCAAACTTACTTATAGGGCCAGTAGATAAAAAACATCACATGAAAGAATAAATATTTTTAGGCGCTAATCTTTTCAATTTTTGCTGCACAGTACTTTAGTTCGGGGATTTTTCCGTCAGGATCTAGTGCTTGGTTTGTAAGTAAGTTGGCAGGTGCGTTTTCAAAACAAAAAGGCATAAATACCATACCATCAGGTATCATTTTATCTAGTCTCACTTTAACACTTACTTTACCTCTTCTAGTTGACAACTCAACGGTCTCGTCTTGAGAAAAATTATTTTTCTTCATTTCATTTCTTGACATATTTACGTATGGTTGAGGTTCAATTGTACTCAAAACTTTAGACCTTGAAGTCATAGAACCAGTATGCCAATGTTCTAGAAGTCTTCCTGTTGTTAAAATCAAAGGAAATTTCGAATCTGGTGTTTCATCAGGAGAGACGATTTTTGCTGGAACTAATTTTCCTTTCTTATTTGTCGTTGGGAAACCTTCACCAAAAATAACTTCATTTCCAGGCTTATTTACATCATCACAGGGATAAGTTACAGCACCTTCATTAACCAATCTTTCCCAGCTGATATTTTGCATTGATTCCATACAACCACTTAGTTCATCGTAAACTTCATCAGGTCCAGAGTAGTTCCAGTCTAGTCCCATTTTTTTAGCAAGTTCCTGAATTATCCAAAGATCCTGTTTGGCGTCTCCAGGAGGGTTAATTGCTTTTCTGGCAAGCTGGACTCTCCTATCAGTATTGGTAAATGTTCCAGTTTTTTCAGGAAATGCGGAGGCTGGTAAAACAATATCTGCAAGATAAGCTGTCTCTGTTAAGAAAATATCTTGAACAATTAGCGTATCTAATCTGGCAAGTGCTTCACGGGCGTGATTAGCATTAGGGTCTGACATGGCAGGATTTTCTCCCATAACATAAAGGCCTTTAATTTCTTTCCGATATATAGACTCCATAATTTCAACCACAGTTAGTCCAGGGTTGGGGTTAATCTCACAATTCCAATATTTCTCAAAAAATTTAACATTTTCTTGATTTGCAATCGGAAGGTAGTCTGGAAGTACCATTGGAATAAGACCCATATCAGAAGCCCCTTGAACATTGTTTTGTCCTCTCAGAGGATGTAATCCTGTTCCCTCTCTTCCCACATTACCTGTAAGAAGTGCTAGGGATATTAAGCATCTTGAATTGTCTGTACCGTGAATATGTTGAGATATACCCATTCCCCAAAAAATCATTGCTGATTTAGCATTTGCAAATAGCCTTGCTGTTTCTTTAATTTCATTTGGAGAAATACCGCAAATTCCAGTCATTTCTTCCGGTGTGAAATCTTTTACGTGTTCTTTTAGTTCCTTGTATCCATCTGTATTTTTCTCAATATATTGTCTATCAACAAGTCCTTCTTCTATGATCGTATTTATCATTGCATTAAGGAGCGCTACATCCGCTCCTGGTTTGAATTGAAGACTTTTTTCAGCAATTCTAGATAAATCTTGTTTCCTTGGATCCATTATTATTAGTTTTAAGCCATTGTTCTTAACAGCATTTTTAATAAAGGTGGCTGCAACTGGATGGTTTTGTGTGGGTCTTGCACCAATAACTATTGCAACATCAGCATTTTTGATTTCTGAGACTGGAGCTGTAACTGCCCCCGTTCCAATTGCTTCCATAAGCGCTGCAACAGAAGAGGCATGACACATTCTTGTACAATGATCAACATTGTTATTTTTAAAGCCAACTCTAACTAACTTTTGAAAGAGATATGCTTCTTCATTCGAACCCTTTGCACATCCGAAACCAGCAAGTGCTTTCTCTCCATTTTTGGAGTCTCTAATATTTTTTAGTTTTTTGGCTGCAAGATCAAGTGCTTCTTCCCATGAAGCCTCTCTGAAGTGCGATAGAGGATTAAGTGGGTCGACCCTTTCTTTTGGGTCCTTTTTTACTCCTTCTTTTCTAATTAAAGGTTTGGTTATTCTCTCTGGATTATGAACATAGTCGAAACCAAATCTTCCTTTTACACAAAGTCTGTTATGATTTGCTGGACCTTCTCTTCCATCAACAGATATTATTTTTTCATCTTTTATGTTATAAGTCAGTTGACAACCAACCCCACAATAAGGACACAAGGAGTCTACTTTTCTATCAGGGGTAGAAACTTTTTTTCCGTCTTCATTTAACAAGTTAGATTCCATTAACGCTCCTGTTGGACAGGCTTGAACGCATTCTCCACAACTTACACATGATGAATCGCCCATTGGATCGTTAAAATCAAATATGACCTTTGATGTATGGCCTCTATTTCCCATACCAATTACATCATTCACCTGAACTTCTCGACAAGCTCTGACACACAAGTTGCATTGGATACAAGCATCCAAGTTAACAGCCATAGCAACATGAGAATTATCTGAAATTGGAATATCTTTATTTTCTCTTTTATCAAAACGACTTTTATCTACTTTTACTTCATCAGCAATTTTCCAAAAGTGGGAATCAGGGTCATGACAATCTTCTTTAACTGGTTGGTCTGTTACAAGCAATTCTAAGACCATTTTTCTTGACTTTTCTGATCTTTCGTCTTCTGTTGAGACTTTCATTCCCTCAGTAGGCTTTCTGATACAAGAGGCGGCTAAAACTCTCTCACCTTCAACGGAAACCATACATGCCCTACAATTACCATCGGCTCTATAACCAGGTTTATCTGAATAACAAAGATGGGGAAGCATTATTCCATTTTTTTTGGCTACCTGCCAAATGGTTTCACCTTCTTTAGCCTTGACTTTTTTATTATTTAAAAAAAATTCTACCATTGGTTTTTTTAACAAAATTAATAATAATTAATTATATATGATCTTTAAAAAAATTTAAAGTGCAAGTAATTGGATTTCCTGCTGCTTGTCCTAAGCCGCAAATTGAGGCATCTGACATTGTTTGCACAAGCTCTTTGAGTAATTCTTCATCCCAGTTGTTTTTTTCCATTAACTTAACTGCTTTTTCTGTTCCAACCCTGCAGGGAGTACATTGTCCACAACTTTCATCGTTGAAAAATTTTAGCAAATTTAGAGCAACTTTCTTTACATCATCTTTATCTGAGAAAACAACAATTGCTCCCGAGCCAATAAAACATCCATGTTTTTCGAGAGTTCCAAAATCCAACGGAATATCAGCCATTTTCGCTGGTAATATGCCTCCTGAGGCTCCACCTGGAAGATAACCAAGAAACTTATGTCCATCCAACATCCCTCCACAATATTCATTCAATAATTCATTCATGGTTATACCTGCTGGAGCTAACTTAACCCCTGGGTTCTTAACTCTACCTGAAACTGAATAACTGTGAGGTCCTTTATGCCCTTTTTTTCCTTGCGTACTGAACCATTTGTGACCGTTTTTCAGAATGTCTGGGACCCAAAAAACAGTTTCTATGTTATGGTTCAGTGTTGGTTTTCCAAACAAACCAACTTTTGAAACAAATGGAGGTTTATGTCTAGGAAGACCTCTTTTACCCTCTATTGATTCAATCATTGCCGATTCTTCTCCACAAATATATGCTCCTGCACCTCTTCTAACGTAAATTTTTGTTTCGGAATCAATTATGTTTTTATTTTTTAGTTTGTTCAACTCTTCAATCATATTCAATCTAATACCTGGATATTCATCTCTCATGTAAATATAAATTTCTTTTGCGTTAACGGCCCATGCAGCTATTAACATACCTTCAAAAAACTTATGAATATTTTGTTCCAAGTATAGTTTATCTTTAAATGTACCAGGCTCTCCTTCATCTCCATTTATTGTCATTAGTCTAGGTCCATCTTCCATTCTTACAAATTTCCATTTCTGTCCAGAGGGGAAACCAGCACCACCCATGCCTTTTAATCCTGAATTGTTTAATTCTTCAATGACGTTTTCCACCGCAAGCTTGTTTGAGTAGCATTTCCCAAGAATATCATATCCTCCGTCTTTAATGTAATTTTCAAGACTTTTACCTTTAACAACAGTGGGATGAAAATCTTTATTTGAAATAACCTCATTAATTTTTTTAAAGTCTGAATATTCCACATGTTTGTGCCCAACCTCACAGGCCGGAGCTTTATCACATAACCCCATACATGGAGCTCTTAAAACTCTTACTTTTTCACTGTCTAGGTTTCCTTTAAGATCATCAATTAATTTTTCTGAACCAAAAAGCTCACACGTAAGGCTATCACACACTCTAATTGTGATATCTTGAATCGAGGGTTCATCATCTTCAATAACATCAAAATGCGCATAAAATGTTGCCACTTCATAAGATTCGGCAAAAGGTATTTTGAGAATTTCGGATAATGCGGCCAAGTGTTTTTTTCTAATTTCTCCAAACTTATCTTGTATGAGGTGAAAATATTCTATCAAAAGATCTCTTTGAAGAGGGAGATCTTTAATTAATTCTTTTATTTCTTTTAAGGCTAAATCCTCAGTTTTTCGCCCTTTTGGATAGAATTTTTTATTTTTATTAATAGTAAGCATATTTTTACTTTTTAGTTTATATATTGAACTTTTTTTTTTAATTAAAATGATCTTGTATAATTTTTTTTACTTTATCTAATAAATTCCCTTTTTTAAACAGAAATCCTTTAATTCCAGCATTTTTTGCCGACTGTATATCACTTGGCTTATCTCCAACTAAAAAACAATGATTTAATTGTAAATTATACTTTTTTACAGCTCTTTTAATCATAATTGGTGAGGGCTTTCTATCGGAATTTAAATCAGAGTTTGGTAAATCTGTTGAAAAAAAAAATCATCTATTTGTGTGTTGTAATTTTTATTTAACTCTTTGTTCATCCAATCATGAAGCTTATAAACATCGTTTTTTGAATATAATTTTCTTTTTACCCCAGATTGATTGGATACAACTATTACTAAATATCCAATTTTTTTGAGATAGTCAATTGCATTTTGGGCACCATCAATCCACTTAAAATCCTCTATTTTATGAAGATATCCAATATCTTCATTAATTACACCGTCACGGTCTAAAAAACATGCTTTATTAATTTTTTTAAATTTCTCTTGATTCATTTTTTTTCAAATATAATTATAATGCATAAATTTATATTCTAGATAGATGGTAAAGAAAAAAAAAATTAATGGATTATATAAACCCTCAGATAAAGAGGACTTTATGAATCCTAAACAGTTAGAGTACTTTAAAAACCTTTTGAATGAATGGAAAACTGATTTACTGGAGGGTTCTTCAAATACAATCAGTAATTTAAAAGAAGAATCATCTAATAAGCCTGACAACGCAGACAGAGCCTCTATTGAATCTGAGAGAAGTCTTGAATTAAGAACAAGAGACAGAGAAAGGAAGCTTTTGAGTAAGATTAATAAAGCATTAAAGAAAATTGAGGATGGAACCTATGGTTACTGTGAGGATACCAATAAGCCAATTTCAATTAAAAGATTAATAGCACGTCCTATTGCAACGCTATCTCTAGAAGCTCAGGAATCTCACGAAAAATCTGAAAGAATTTATAAAGAGAAAGAATATTAATTAATTTGTTGTATTCAATTTTTTTCATGTTAGAATCTTTTTGAGAACATTAATAGAACATTTATGGATAAATTAAAAACATTAGAATCTACAATCAGTCAAATCGAAAGAAACTTTGGTAAAGGCTCTGTAATGAAACTTGGAGAAAGAGATGTAGTAGAAATAGATGCAATTTCATCTGGATCATTAAGTTTGGATATGGCTTTGGGTATTGGCGGATTGCCTAAAGGTAGAATAGTTGAAATTTATGGACCGGAAAGTTCTGGAAAAACAACATTAGCTCTTCATGTTATTGCTGAAGCTCAAAAAAAAGGAGGCACTTGTGCATTTGTTGATGCAGAACACGCTTTAGATCCCGTCTATGCAAAAAAATTAGGAGTTAATACAGACGAAATGTTGATTTCTCAACCTGACAATGGAGAGCAGGCGCTTGAAATTGCGGATACTTTGGTTAATTCAAACGCTATAGACGTTTTGGTTATTGACTCGGTGGCTGCTCTTGTGCCAAGAGCCGAAATAGAAGGTGATATGGGAGATTCTCATATGGGCCTTCATGCAAGATTAATGAGCCAAGCTCTTCGAAAACTAACAGGCTCTATTTCAAGATCTCAGGCACTGGTCATTTTTATCAATCAAATTAGACAAAAAATTGGTGTAATGTTTGGAAACCCTGAAACGACTACTGGTGGAAATGCTTTAAAATTTTACGCCTCAATTAGAATGGATATCAGAAGAATTGGAGCTATTAAGGATAGAGATGAGGTAATTGGCAATCAGACAAGAGTTAAGGTTGTAAAAAATAAATTGGCACCTCCGTTTAAAACTGTTGAATTTGATATAATGTATGGTGAAGGAATATCAAAAACAGGTGAAATTTTAGACCTAGCCACCAAAAGTGGTTTAGTTGAAAAGGCTGGTGCTTGGTATTCGTATAATGGAGATAGAATTGGACAAGGAAGAGAAAATGCAAAAATATTTCTGAAAGAAAATTCTAAAATTTCAGAAGAAATTGAAAAAATAATTCGTTCCAAAAAAGAAAATTCAGATGATGAAATAGAAAACTCAGATTCGGATTCATCTGATAAAGAAATGAAGGTTGATTAATTACCAAATTTTTCATTATAATCGTTTAGTTAAATGAAAAACTTCAATTCAAACTCAAGTAATGTAAGAAATACCTTTTTAAATTTCTTTAAAAAAAATAATCATAACGAAGTAAGGTCTTCTCCTCTGATTCCAGAAAATGATCCTTCTATATTATTTACTAATTCGGGGATGGTTCAATTTAAAAAATGGTTTACGGGAGAAGAAACACCAAAACATAAGAATGTTGTGACAATTCAAAAATGTTTGAGAGCAGGGGGCAAACATAATGATCTAGAAAATGTCGGTTATACTCCACGGCATCATACTTTTTTTGAAATGTTAGGGAATTTTTCTTTCGGTGATTATTTTAAAGAAGAAGCAATAAAATTTGCATGGGATTTATTGATTAATGAATTCTCGATAGATAAGAAAAAACTAGTTATAACAGTTTTTAATGAAGACGAAATATCATCTATTATTTGGAAAAAAATTTCAGGATTTAGTGACAATAGAATTATTAGAATTCCAACAAATGACAACTTTTGGTCAATGGGTGAAACAGGTCCATGTGGACCTTGCAGCGAGATATTTTATGATAATGGCGAAGAAATTCAAGGTGGATTGCCCGGCTCAAAAAATCAAGATGGTGACAGATTTGTAGAAATATGGAATTTAGTTTTTATGGAATTTGAAAAACAAGGTAAAAATTTTACAAAACTTCCTGGAAAATTTGTTGATACTGGTATGGGCTTGGAGAGGATAGCTGCCGTTTTATCAAATGAGATCAACAATTATAATACTGACTTATTTAGCTACTTGTTTGAAAAAATAAGTTTTGAAACTACAACTAAAATGAATTCTTCAAACTTAATTCATTTTAGAATTATTTCAGATCACTTGAAATCTATAGTTTTTATGATGTCAGAGGGAATATTACCATCTAATGAAGGAAAGGGTTATGTTTTAAGAAGAATTATTAGAAGAGCATTGCTTAATGTCAACAAACTTAAACCACAAACTATCATCCTTAATAAACTTGTAGATAGTGTAATAGAAAAATATAAAGGGGTTTATTTTGAGTTAGACAAAGCTAGTTTATTCATAAAAAATAATTTGAAGAATGAAGAAGAAAAATTTTCTGAAACACTCTCAATTGGATTGGAATTATTAAATAAAGAAATTCAAGCTTTAAAAAACAATAACTTTAAACCAGATGTGGCATTTAAACTTTATGATACATATGGTTTCCCGGTAGATATGACAAATTCAATCTTAGCTGAAAAAAAAATTAAATTAAATTTAGAAAAATATAAGCAAATAGTTGAATCAAACAAAGAGGCTCAAAAAAAAACATGGATAGGAACAACTCAAGACCAAAATGAGTTAATTAATGAAGATATGATTAAAAATATCCCCATTACAGAATTTTGTGGATATGAAAACAATTCATGTGAATCAAAGTTAATTAAAATTATTAAAAGTGGTTCCTCTGTAGACTCAATTGAAAAAAGTAGTGGCACGATTCTTATTTTTGATAAGACTCCTTTTTATGCAGAGGCTGGAGGTCAAATAGGTGATTCAGGAAAATTGTTTGACTCGAATCAGAATCTAGTTGGAGAAATATCAGATACTAAAAAAATTGGAAAGGGGATCTTCTTACATTTTCTAAAGAATTGTAAAAAAAAAATTATTAAAAATAAAAAATACTCATTAGAAATTGATAAGTTTCGAAGACATAAAATAAGGAATAACCATACTGCAACTCATTTACTTCATGAGTCATTAAGACAAGTTGTAGGCAAGCATGTAAGTCAAAAGGGATCATTAGTCAACGATAAAAAATTAAGATTTGACTACACATCAAATGAACAGCTTTCTGTTGAAAAAATTAAAAAAATAGAATTACTAGTTAATAATTCAATTAGATCTAATACAAAGATTAAAATAAATAAAATGCCTGTAAGAAAGGCCATTGACAGCGGAGCGATTGCATTATTTGGTGAAAAGTATCCTGAGATTGTTAGAGTGGTCAGTATTATTAATGATGAGAATTCAAATGAAAACATCTCATCAATTGAGCTCTGTGGTGGAACTCACGTCGAATATACTGGACAAATTGGGATTTTTAAATTGTTAAGCGATACATCAGTTTCTTCAGGAACTAGAAGAGTAGAAGCCTTGACGGGCCAACAAGCTGAAGTCCATTTTGAAAAAGGATTGGGGATATTAGATGAAATAAAAAAAATTTTAAAAGCATCTAATGAGAATGTAATTGAGAAAATTAATAATTTAAAAAAACAATCAGTTTTATCTAAAAATAATGAAAATTCTGAAAATGCGACCTTTACCAAATCTAATGTTATAAAAACACCAGGCGTAGATATCTATTATGATAACTTGTCATGCTCTCCAAAAGAATTAAGAAATAATGCAGACAAAATTAAAAAAGACTTTGATCATGGAGTTATCATTTTGACTACTTGTCTTAATAAAAAAGTATCAGTTGTTGTTTCAGTTACTAGAAACTTGCTAGGTAAATTTGATTCTAATGAAATCATTAAAAATATTATTTCATTTCTTGGTGGCAAAGGGGGAGGAGGTAGAAAAGATTTGTCTCAAGGAGGTGCACCGCTTAATAAAAAATTTGAAAAAATAAAAGAGTGTATTAAAAAAATAATGAACCAACTAAATTCTTGATTTAATAATATTAAAAAATTCGTTTGTTGTTATCCATTTTTGATCTGGCCCACACATTAATGCTAAATCTTTTGTCATATATCCAGAGTCTAAGGCATTGATACAATTGTTTTCAAGATTTTTTGAAAATTTCTCAAGTTGAGCATTTGAATCAAGAAATGCTCTATGAGATAAAGCTCTTGTCCAGGCAAAAATTGATGCAATAGGATTTGTAGAGGTTTGAATTCCTTTTTGAAATTGTCTAAAATGACTTGTAATTGTCCCATGAGCAGCTTCTGTTTTGAGAATTTTTCCGTCTGGACTTTGAAGCACGGAAGACATTAGTCCAAGTGATCCAAAACCTTGTGCCACCAAATCTGACATCACATCACCATCATAATTTTTACATGCCCACAGAAAACCTCCACTCCATTTCATTAGGCAAGCAACCATATCGTCAATTAATCTGTGTTGATAAATTAGTTCTTTATCCTCAAATTCTTTTTTAAATTTCTTAATATAGAGATCATCAAATATATTTTTAAATGCTTCATCATATTTTTGAAGAATTGTATTTTTTGTAGATAAATATAAAGGAAAATTTCTTTTTAAAGCAAAGTTAAAACAAGAATTTGCAAAATCTTTGATTGAATCAAATTCATTGAAATATGCTAATCCCACACCGTCAGATTCAAATGTGTGTATTTCTTTTTCTTCTTTGTTTCCTTTTTCATCTTCAAAGCTAAGTACTAATCTACCTTTTTTTCTTGTTATGATTTCTTTTGATCTATAAATATCACCAAACGCATGTCTAGCTATAACTACCGGTAAATTCCAATGATTTACGATCTTTGGTATTTTTTCAATAATTATGGGTTCACGAAATATTGTTCCTTTAAGTATATTTCTAATTGTACCATTTGGTGATGGATATTTTTTTTTTAAATTGTATTCTTTTACCCTTTTATCATCAGGTGTGATGGTGGCACATTTCACGCCTACATGGTTTTCCTTTATTGATCTTGCTGCTTCTTTTGTAACTTGGTCGTTAGTTTTGTCTCTGTTAATTATTGAAAGATCGTAATTAACTAACTTTACATCAAGATATGGAAGAATTAATTCTTTTTTAATCTTTTCCCATAAAATTCTTGCCATTTCGTCTCCATTGATATCAACGATTGGATTATTAACTAGAATTTTTGGCATTGAAAAATCATTATTTGTTATTCTTTATATTAAGTTTATTTACAAAACATAAACTTAATTCATCATAAAAACTCTCAACACTAAAGTATAAAAAAAAATATTTAGCATTGGAAAGTAGAAAATTGGATATATTATTAAATAAAAAAAACTTTTGATATGAAAAAAGAATTTAGAACATTAACATTTTTATCCATGGCATTGGTTTTAGTCTATTTTTTATTTCCAAATTTTCAAGAAAACATAAAAAAAGATGATCTGAATATAATGTACGACGAAAAACAAATTGTTGATTCATTAGATAAAAAATCTTTGCTTGAAGAAAATATAATCAGATTAACATTTGATATCGTGAGAATATCAAAACATGGGGATGCAGTATTAGCAGGAAAATCAGAACCAAATATTTATATTGAACTTTTGAATAATAATGAAATGATCGCTAATTTCTTTTCTGATGCCAATGGTGAATGGATATGGGTAAGTGATCTTCCTCTTACTGAAGGCATAAAAAAGTTTAAATTACAACATAGAGATAAAGAAGGTATCTATTATAAATCTGACCAGACAGTTGTTATTCTAAATGATAAATCATCTAAATCAAAACCAATCGTTGCAAAGCTTCTTGATAGTGATACAGAAACAATTGACATGTTAAATCAAGATTCAATCGGTAATGGATTATCCTTAGATTTAGTTAATTATAATTCTTCTGGTTTGATATTGCTGAAGGGGAGAACGCTCCCAAATCATGAAGTAAAATTTTTAAATTTAAATAATATAATTGGGAAATCTATTTCAAATGATTTCGGTAAATGGGAATTTGCAATCAAAGAATTAGAACTCTTGAATGTGAAAACTATCTTTACAGAAATTAATGGTGAGGAAATCTCACTCCCTTTTAGTCAAGTTGATTTGGAAGAATATGTAAATGTTTATAACACTAATCTTGAAGAAAGAAATATAGTTGTTGAACCTGGTAACAGCCTTTGGAGAATAGCAAGAAAAACACTTGGTGGTGGAATCTTTTACTCTGAAATTTACAGAAATAATTTAAAAAGAATTAAAAACCCTGATCTGATTTATCCCGGTCAAGTTTTCAATATACCAAATATTAAAAAAAAAATACTGTATGAATAAAAACAAAGATTTCTTTGATAATTTTGGTGATTTTTTAAAAGAAGCTGAATCCATAAAGGAATACATTCCCTCAATTCACAAATCAGGTTATCCATTTATTTTTATTTTCTTTTTATTAACCATAATCGTATCTCTTTTTTCAGATTTTTTGGGTTGGCTTGGAATTATCCTTTCTTTATGGTGCATATATTTTTTTAGAGATCCTCAAAGGGTTATTTCTAAAAGAGAAAATATTTTAGTTTCGCCGGCTGATGGAAAAATTCTCTCTATCACAGACGAGAAATCACCAGAAAATCTAAGTGCAGACAAAAGTGAAGAAATGAAGAAGATTTCAATTTTTATGAATGTATTTAACGTTCATGTAAATAGAATACCTTATTCTGGAAAAGTTGTGTGGTTAAAATATGTTCCGGGGGCTTTTTTTAATGCTTCATTGGATAAATCAAGCAAGGACAATGAAAGAATGATCTCAAAAATTGAGATAAAAAAAAACAAATTTATATATGTTGTTCAAATAGCAGGTTTAATAGCTAGAAGAATTAAATGTGATTTAGAAGAAAATCAAAATGTAAAAATTGGAGAAAAATTTGGAATAATAAGGTTTGGAAGTAGAGTTGATGTTTACCTTCCAAAAAACCTTAGTATTGATGTTTTAGAAGGGCAAACAGCTATTGCTGGTGAAACTATAATTGCTAAAATAGATGATAGTTCTATTAAAGAAATTAAAAATAAATAAAAAATGAAGAAACTGTCATTAAGGAGTTTGATTCCAAATCTATTTACTTTTATATCCTTAACTTTTGGATTGACGGCAATAAAATTTGCTATTGATGAGAGATGGCAAATATCGGTATCTCTTGTTGTTTTTGCTTCATTTTTGGATAATATCGATGGCAAATTAGCAAGGTTTCTTAAAACAAACTCAGATTTTGGCGTTGAGCTTGATTCTTTGTCTGATTTTATAAGTTTTGGAATAGCTCCAGCTGTGATTGTTTATCTTTGGTCAAAATCTTTATTTCTTGAAAGTAGTTGGGCTGTTGTAATTTTTTATGCAATTTGTTCTTCTTCAAGACTTGCAAAGTTTAATTTATCAAATTTTGAGAATAAAAATGATTTAAGAAAAATTAAGTTTTTTTCAGGAATTTCAACTCCAGCCGCCGCAGGTCTAACATTGCTTCCAATGATGTTTTATTTTAGATTTAGCCCTTCAATAACAATTAACGAAATTTTAATGAAGTTTTATATCTTTATTCCTGCAGTTTTGATGATTTCAAATATCCCCACTTATTCTTTAAAAGGTGTTAAGTTTGAGAAAAAGTGGTTACCTTTTCTCATAATAATTTTAGCTAGTTTTTTATCACTTTTATTAACGGATTTTTGGTTGGCGATGATTATATTCATTATTATTTATTTTTTGAGTATCCCACTTGCAATTTATGATTTTAGAAAGAATTAAACAATTTTGACTTTTCACCTACATAAATAAGGCATGGAGTAATCACTAGAGTCAGGATAAAGGAAAACATAACACCGAATACCATAGCATTAGAGAGCTGAATCCACCACTGCGAACTAGGACTGCCAAAATTTAACTCAAGATCAATAAAATTTATATTTAATCCTATTGCCATAGGAATCAAACCGAAGAATGTTGTTAAAGTTGTTAACATAACTGGTCTTAATCTTTGGGCACCTGTCCTGATAATAGATTCTCTTATATCTTCACCTCTTTCTCTAAGACTTTTATAAGTATCTAATAATACAATATTGTTATTAACAACAATTCCTGCTAATGCAATAATACCAATTCCGCTCATAATGATACCAAATGGTTTATCTGTTATTATAAGGCCAATCATAACTCCTATTGTGGAAAATATTATTGCGCTTAATATTATTAAGCAATAATAAAAACTATTAAAAGTGGCAATTAAAATTATTGTAATTAAAAAAATAGATATAAAAAATGCCTTAATTAAAAAAGCCTTGGCTTCATTTTGATCTTCTTCTTGACCACTAAAAATTATTTTTGATTTAAAATTATTTTTATCATTATTCAACCATCCTTGAATATCTTTAACTTTATTATTACTTACAACTCCATCTTTTACATCGAACTTAATTGTCTTAGAGTTCTGATTTTGATATCTTGTGATTTTGCCAACTTTTCTTTTTGGAACCCGCTCTATAAAAAGACTTAATGCTACGGGACCTTTTTCACCCTCAATTAGAATATTATCTAATTCGTCTAATGTTCTAAATTTTTTATCATATTTGACAACTATATCAATTTCTTCATCACTATCAGATGGCATAAATTCAGTTACTTTTAATCCATGAGTTAGCATCTGAATAGCGTCTCCTACGGTTTGAATATCCACGCCATGTTTGTCTGCTTGGATTCTATCTATTATTAATTCCCACTCGATTCCAGGATTATCAATATCTGAATCTATATTTTTGATCCAGGATTTTGATTTAAGATATGAGAATAATTTAGATGTATCATCTAATAAATTTTCAATATTATTATTAACAATTTGAATTTCAACATCCCTATCCTTTGGTGGGCCATCTTTTTTTTCAATATACTCTATATAAATTCCTGGGAAATTATCAGTCTTTTTTTTTAAATTAAATAATATGTCTTTAGCTCTTGGTCTCTTTTTCCAATTAATTAATTCAATTTTAATACTGCCAACAACATCATCTGATTCACTTCTTTTTTGACCTTTCACATAACCACTTCTTGAATATAGGTTCCTAACAAATTCATTCTTAATTACTTCTTGCTCAACTTTCTTAACAATACTATCTTTCTCAGCTGGTGAAAAATTTCCTCTAGCATGTATTACAATCTCAGCATAATCTGGTTCTATTGGAGGGAAATATTCAATCCCCTTTCCAAATTTTGAATAAGAAATTTGAATAAAAATTAAAAAAACTAGAGTCAAGACTATTAATTTTTTAGGATTATCTAAACTATATTCTATTATGCTAATATATTTAGCTTGAATCCCCTTAACATCTTTAAGATTTCCACTTTCTAAAAGATTTAAGTTTTTTAGACTTTGATTTGATAATGGCTTATCGAATCCAAAAATTCCTCCTATCGTTGGTATGAAAATCAAAGCCATCAATAAAGATGATGATAATACTGCTAAAAGGGTAACTGGTAGAAAAAACATAAATTCTCCGGCAACACCTGGCCAAAAAATTAATGGAAAGAATGCCGCGAGTGTGGTGAGTGTAGAGGCAAGTACAGGAATAAACATTTTTTTTGCGGATAAAATAAAAACTTCTTTTTTGCCTATACCCTCACTAGCTCTTCTGTTTGCATATTCTACAACAATTATAGCTCCATCTATTAGAATGCCAACAGAGAGAATTAATGCAAAAAGAACTACAACATTAATAGTCACATTAAAAAAGGATAATATTATCATTGATAACAAAAAAGAAGATGGAATTGAGATGCTTACCAACAATGCAGACCTCCAACCCATAAAAAAAATAATTATTATTAAAACAATTAAAGAGGCAAGAATTACATTATTTTCAAGATCTTTGATCTGATTTTTGATTTTTTCTGATTCGTCCTGAAATATACCAATATTAAAAAATTGGGGTAATTTTTTTTTTTCAATAATTAATAAATCTTTTATTTTATTAATTGTGTCAATTATATTTTCTCCAGTTCTTTTCGAAATTTCAAGAACAATTGCATTTTGACCATTATTCCTTGCAAAACCAACTTTATCTTTGAATGAGTCTCTTATTTCAGCTACGTCATTTAATGTTACAACAGAATCACTATTAGATTTGATTGGAATGTTTAATAGATCATTTCGTGTTTCTATTAGACTTGGAATTTTTAAATTAAAACTTCCTTTTTCATTGGTTAATGTACCCGCCGGAATCATGAGATTACTATTAGCTATGGAAGATAAAACGTCTTTATCAGTTAATCCGTAATTTTCTACAATTTTAGGATCAACTATTATTTTGACTTCTCTTTCAGTATCACCTAGTGTTGTCACTTCAAGTACCTCTGAAAAAGCTTCAATTTTTTTTTTTAAATACTTAGCGTATTTTTGAATAACTCTGTCTTCAACATTTCCTGAAATTGCAACAGCTAAAACTGGGAATCTTGATAAATTCACTTCAGTTGCCTTAGGCTCATCTGTATCATCTGGTAATTTACTCTTTGTAATATCTATTTTTACTCTAGTATCTGAAAGAGCTTTATCTGAATTGAAACCTGCATCAAATTCAATTATTATATTGCCTCCACCCAGAAAAGAGTTTGATGATATTTTTTTAACTCCTTCTATGTTCTTAAGTTCTCTTTCAAAAGGTTTTATTAATAATCTTTCAGAATCGGTGGGTGAAATTCCTTTATGTGAGATGGAAATATATATAACTGGCAAACTTATGTCAGGATCAGATTCTTTTGGCAATGAAATATATTTATAAAATCCAAATAGAATGAAGAAAAATAAAAAAGTTAAAATTAATTTTCTTAGATTGAGTAATTTTTCAATCATTATTTTTTATTATTTCAACACTTTCACCTTCAATAGTGAAATCTTGTCCTTGTGTTATTATAGATATTTTTGATTCTTCCATATTATTATCTTTTAAATCTATCCAATATCCATCACCGTTGTCACTTAAGATAATAACTGGAACAAATTTTACTTTGTCATTTTTTATAATCTTAATACCAATTTCACCTATATTATTAAGAGTTATTAAAGACGATGGGATAAAATATGCTTGTTTTGGAATAGATTTAATTTCAATTTCACTTGATAGTCCACTTAAAATTTTAAATTTATTATTATTTATTTTTACCTGAATTTTAAAATTCCTTGTATTAGGGTCGGATGTTTTTGAAATATAATTCACAGTTCCTATAACTATTTGATTGTTAATTTTAACTGATGCTTTTTGATTAAGTTTTATATCACTAATTTCTTTTTCATTTGCATTTGTTGTAATGAAAATTGGATCTAAATCAACTATTTTTGCTATTGGATCACCCTTTTTAAGATAATCACCTAATTCAACATAACTTTCGTCAACAGAACTATCAAATGGCATAGAAACTTTTGTATTATTTAATTCAACCTGACTTCTTTCGAAAAGCGCTAGTGCGTTTTCAAAATTTGTTCTTGATTGACTTAATTTTACCTCAGATCTAAATCCTTTTTTAAATAAACTTTCAGCTACTTCGTATTCTTTCTTTCTTTGATTTAATAATGCTTCCATTTCTTTTACCTTCGCAACTTTATCTTCAGGGTCTATTAATATAAGTTGTGTTCCAGCCTTATAAAAAATTCCTTTATCAAATTGTTTTGAACTTATTCTTCCTTCTACTTGTGATCTTAGAATCACTATTCTTGAAGCATTACTGAACCCTCTCAACTTGATTAATTTAGAGAAAGTTTTTTTAATAAAATCTTCTACTTTAACTTTTTTTATAAACTCTACTTCTTGAAAATCTTCTATATTATTTTCCTTTTTGAAAAAAAGAAAAACCGTCCCTATTGAAAAAATGATAATTAAAAATATTACTTTCATTTGTTTATTTTAGAATTTAATTCCAGATTTGATTAAATAATTAATTATTAATAAAATAAAGTCTAATTAATAAATTAAAAAATTGAAAAATCCATTATTTGCAGCAATAGACATAGGAAGCCATAATTGTAGATTAACAATTGTTGAAAAAGTTCATAACAGTCCTAAGATACTTTTAAATCAATCCAATGGTACAAATTTAATAAAAAATCTTTCATTTAATAATGAATTTACAAATATAAATATAAACAAAACAGTGAATTGTTTAAAGAAATTCTCAAAAAAACTAAAAGAATATGGAGTTTCAGATTATAGATGTATAGCTACCGAAGCTTGCAGACAAGTACTTAATCCTGAATTTTTTATTAATAGAGTTAAGGATGAAACTGGAATCGATATTGAAATAATTTCTTCTCATGAAGAGGCAAAACTTTCTTTAAAAAGTTGTCAAAAATATATCAATCATATGAATAAAAAAGGATTTATTTTTGATATTGGTGGTGGAAGTACAGAGTTAACTTATTTTGATGAAAAAAATAAAATTTTCAATACTAAATCAATTTCCTATGGTGTAATAAATTTATCAGAAAAGAAAGAGGTATATGGTGCTTTATCAGTTAAAAACGACTTAAACGGTCATTTTTTTTCTTGTAAGAACTTTGTGGATAACACATTTAATTATATTTCTATTGGCTCCTGTAGCACTGTTACAACTTTATGTGGAATTTTCCAAAATTTATCATTTTTTGATCTAAAAAAAATTGAAGGTTTTAATATGTCAAATAAGGAACTACTAGACACTGCAAATTTTGTAAGTTTAACAAACAAGTCAAAATTAAAAAAAATGCCATGCGTGGGTTCTCGTTATAATCTTTTACTTAATGGAGTTGAGATATTAAAATATATATTAACTATTATTCCGATTAAAGAAATAATAGTTAGTCAAAAGGGACTTAGAGAAGGAATTGTTAATGATTTAATGATGAAGAATGAAAAAAGTTAAGCTAAATAAGAAACATAAAAGAGAGAACAGTAATCGTTGGATTCAAAGACACATCAATGATGAATTTGTTATAAAATCAAAACTTGAAGGATATAGATCTAGATCTTCATACAAATTACTGGAGATCGACAAAAAATATAAAGTTTTTTATAAAAGTAAAAATATTCTCGATTTAGGTTGCGCTCCTGGTGGGTGGCTTCAAGTTGCAAAGGCTTTATCACCTGATGATAGCATGATTGTAGGAGTTGATAGATTGGAAATCGAAAAGATTAAAGGTGTAAAATTTATTAAGAAAGATATTTTTGACTCTGATATGGTTGATAAAATATCATCTAATTTTGATGATAAAGTGGATGTGGTATTAAGTGATATGTCACCAAATTCGTCAGGGAATAAAAGTGTTGACCATCTAAGGATAATATCCTTGGTTGAACGGGTAATTGAAATTTCAAAAAATATATTAAAACCTAATGGATTTTTGATTTCAAAAATTCTTCAAGGTGGAGCACAAGGGGAATTAATTCGACTTATGAAATGTGATTTAAATAATATACAATATATTAAACCTCAAGCCTCAAGAAAAGAATCATCTGAAACTTATCTGATAGCCAAAAAAAATTAATTATTTTGTTTAAAATTTTAAAATTTTAGATTAAATTATTCTATGAAGAATTTAAGTGAAGCTCTCACATTCGATGACGTTCTAATTGTTCCGTCGAAATCCTCTATCAAGCCATCAGAAACTAATGTTTCGTCAAATATAACAAAAAAAATTAAACTTAATACTCCATTAATTTCAGCTGCAATGGATACTGTAACAGAATCAAATTTAGCAATTAAAATAGCGCAAATGGGTGGTCTTGGAATAATTCATAAAAACTTAGATTTCGCATCTCAGGCATTGGAGGTAAGCAAGGTCAAAAGATTTGAATCTGGTATGGTTATAAATCCTGTAACCATTAACCCAAATAATTCTCTTAAGGATGCTTTAAAGTTAAAGGAACAAAATAATATTTCGGGCATTCCTGTGGTTGAAGCTGGATCAAAAAAACTAGTAGGCATACTAACAAACCGTGATATTCGATTTGCAAAGAATTCAGAACAGAAAGTAAGTTCACTTATGACAAGAGAAAATCTAATTACTGTATCAGAAAATATTTCTATGGAAGAAGCTCAGAAGCTTCTCCACAAACATCGAATTGAAAAACTTTTAGTGGTTGATAAAAGTTTTCGGTGTGTTGGATTAATTACTGTTAAAGACATCGAAAAGGCGGAGAAATTTCCACTTGCGTCGAAGGATAAACTTGGAAGATTAATGGTTGGTGCTGCAGTTGGTGTTGGAAATGAACAAGGAATAGAAAGGATAAAATTTTTAGAGAAAGCAGGGGTCGATATTATTGCCATCGATACAGCTCATGGACACTCAAAAAATGTTATTGATACTCTTAGAAAAACAAAAAAAATATTTCCAAAACTTCCTGTTATTGTTGGTAATATTGCAACTTCCGAAGCTGCTAAGGAATTAATTAATGAAGGAGCAGATGCATTGAAAGTTGGAATAGGTCCTGGTTCTATTTGTACAACAAGAATAGTTGCAGGAGTTGGTGTTCCGCAGCTTCATGCCATTGCTGAAACTTATAAAGTTGCAAAAAATTATAAAATACCAATTATCGCTGATGGGGGAATAAAGTATTCAGGTGATATCGCAAAAGCAATTGCATTTGGAGCCGACGTTATAATGATAGGATCATTATTTGCAGGTACTGACGAATCACCTGGAGAAATTTTCTTATCAAATGGCAGAACATATAAGTCATATAGGGGTATGGGTTCGATTGCTGCTATGGGCAAAGGATCAGCAGACAGATATTTTCAAGAAGAGGTGCTGCATGATGATAAATTTGTACCCGAGGGTGTTGAGGGAAGAGTTCCATACAGAGGAACCGTAGTAAAAATTATCGAGCAATTAATTGGTGGTTTGAAGGCATCAATGGGGTATACAGGAAACAGAAATTTAAATGATTTCAAAAATAAAACAAAGGTTATTAAAATTACTTCTGCTGGATTAAATGAAAGTCATGTACATAGTATTTCAATAACCAGAGAATCTCCAAATTACCAGCTCAATAAATGAAAGAATCAATACTAATAATTGATTTTGGTTCACAAGTTACTAAATTAATTGCAAGAAGAATTAGAGAGTTAGGTGTCTTTAGTCAGATAATATCCTTCAATGATATCACAAAAGATAAATTGAAAAAGAGTTTTATTAAAGGAATCATTTTCTCTGGTGGACCCAAGTCAGTTGATGAAAAGAATTCGCCAAAAATATCTAAATATATTTATGAAGTAGATATTCCGATTTTAGGTATATGTTATGGCCTGCAGTTAATAGCTAAACAGTTTGGTGGAAAGATTATTCCATCGAAAGACAGAGAGTTTGGAAAGACAAACATTGAATTAAAAAAAAAATCGCCGTTACTAAAAAATGTTTTTCTTAAAAAAAAAAATCAGGTTTGGATGAGTCACTCAGATAAAGTTTATAAAATTCCTGATAACTTTGAAAAAATAGCATCAACCGAAAATTGTGAATTTGCTGTAATTCAAAATTTAAAAAGAAATATATTTGGTGTGCAATTCCATCCAGAAGTAGTTCATACCATTCGTGGAGAAAAGATAATTAATAATTTCGTTAAAAATATTTGCAAATGTTCATGTGAATGGAATATGAAATATTTTAAAAATCAAATTGTAAAAGATATAAAAGCAAAAGTTAGAAAAGACAAAGTAATATGTGGCTTATCAGGAGGAGTTGATTCAACAGTAACTGCTTTGTTAATAAATTCAGCTATTGGTAAAAATCTAGTATGTGTTTTTGTTGATACAGGTCTTATGAGAGAAGGAGAGAGAGAACAAATAGAGACACTTTTTAAAAAGCACTTTCAAATAAAGCTAAAAGTAATAAATGGAAGTAAAATTTTTTATGAAAAACTTAAGGGTGTTAGTAATCCAGAAAAAAAAAGAAAAATTATTGGAAATCAATTTATAAAAATATTTGAGAAATTTGCTTCACAACAAAAAAATATTAAGTTTCTTGCCCAAGGTACTTTATATCCTGATGTTATAGAATCTTTATCCAAGATTGGTAAAACATCAATTACAATTAAATCGCATCATAATGTTGGTGGATTACCAAAAAAAATGAAACTTAAGTTACTTGAACCTCTAAATGAGTTATTTAAAGATGAAGTGAGGTTACTTGGAAAAGAACTAAAAATTCCTGACACTTTCACAAAAAGACATCCATTTCCGGGCCCGGGTTTGGCAATAAGATTAATTGGATCTATAAATAAAAAGAGTATTGCGATCTTGAGAAAAGCAGATGATATATTCATTAAATTAATTAAAGATGAGGGTTTATATGATGAAATTTGGCAGGCATTTTGTGTATTACTTCCTGTTAATACAGTTGGGGTTATGGGTGATAATAGGACATACGAAAAGATCTGTGTTCTAAGAGCGGTAACCTCAGTTGACGGAATGACAGCTGAGGCTTATAAATTTGAAGATGAGTTTATAAAAAGATGTTCAAACGAAATTATTAATAAAGTTCCTGGGATCAATAGAGTATGTTACGACTTTACATCAAAACCTCCAGGCACAGTTGAATTTGAATAGACTAATATAAATATTTAAATGGAAAAAAATTGTTTTATATGCGCTGGTAAGATAATAAGAAACAATGATTTTTCTTTCAAATGTTTAAACTGTAAGTTTTATTTCTCAAATTTAAAATCAGGTCATGGTCAAGATGTTCATGGAATTGAGAATATAAGAAAGAAAAATTTTAGAAAACTTTTAAATAGAATTGTTAAAATTAAAAGTTATCCAAAGATTTTAGAAATTGGTTCAGGAGATGGTTTTTTTATTGAAGAATGTTTGCAATTAAAAATTCCCATTGTAGGTTCTGAGGCATCAGAAGACAGTCTTAAAAGTCTTAAAAAAAAATTTGGAAAAAAAACTAAAATATTAAAACTTTCATTGCCAGAACAGATTGAAAAAAAAATAAATGAAAAATTTGATTTTATAATTTTTAACGATGTTTTTGAGCATTTAAATAATCTTGATGATGTGATAGTTCAATTAAAAAAAGCATTAAAGCATGGTGGTTCAATTATTATCAATCTTCCTTCTTCAAATGGAATAATATTTAGAATTTCAGAATTAATGATGAGATTTGGTTTCCCCAAATTTTATGAGAGGCTATGGCAAAAGAACATGAGTTCACCCCACTTAAGTTATTTTAACAAGGAAAATTTAGATAAACTTTTCTTTAAGCACAATTTTTATAATTCTCAATCCGGATACTTGGATAGCCTAAGTGCTAAAAGTTTTGATAGAATCAAGAATATGTATGACAATAATTTAATCACATTTTTTATTTCAATCATTTGTTTTTTTTTTGCAATGATTCAAAAAGTTCTTCCAAAAGATATTATTTTTAGTTTTTTTAGAATTAATAATGAAAAGAAGTAGGATTATTTTTTTCACCATCTATGTAGAATAAACTTTATTTTTAAGCAGACTACTTTAAAACTTTTTTTATTTTTCAGATAAATCTTTTTTATTAAATTTAGTCTAATTATTTTGATTCATAATTTGATTTATTACTTTGCTTGAAGAAAAATGACCAAACTTACATGCTAAGTCAAAATTTGGTTCCATGAAAATTTTATCAATACAATCAGGTATTTCTTTGAATTTTTCAGAGAATTCTTTTTTAACAAAGAACGCATTTGTGCCTGTATGTGCATTACAGCAAATCAGCTTATAATCATAATTATTAAACAAAATATTAAAACTCTGAAGTGAAGCCCCATAATAATCATCAAGTTGCCAATTATGAAACTGATCGTATTTCATTACAAACTCAATAGGTGGAAAGAACTTTGAATTGTATTCAACAATGAAAAGTTTAGGATTAAGATTCTTTTTTAATAGATCTTCACAAAAATGATAGTCATTTCCATCTAAGTCTAGGGAAATTACGTCTAAATTTTCGATGCTCAATTTTTCCATATTTTTTTTACATATATCTGTGATGTTATCTAAAGTAATCCATTCTTTTGTGTAATTGAATTTATCGTTGGATGAATAATCGAAAATAATATTTTCTCCACCAACCCAGAACCCCTTCCATCCAAGTGAAGCTAAAAGGAGTGTGTTATTTTCCATCCCATCACCTACACCAAACTCTGCATATGAACCTTGTTTTATTCCAAGTCTTTTGATAATTTCATAAGTAATGCCATCTTCATCAGTTTGAGAAAAACATTTTCTTCCAAATTTGTTAAAAGGGTTTAAGCAATTGCTTTTTCTATTTATATAGCCTTGCTTGACAATAAGGTCCTTAATAATTGTCAGAAGTTGACTATTTAGGTTTGTTTGATCATTGTTAGTTTTTGTTTCAATAAAAATCTTTTCAATTGTATTTAATATCTGATTTTCATTGATAATGTTACTTTGATCCATAATCTAACTCAGCAATATGTATGCCATTAACAAATTTCAAACAATCCCTTTTTGTGAATTGTAATTTTTGGAATTCTCATCTTCATTTTAAATTTTTAAGTTGCACAGCCAAATCAACTAATTCTTCGTTAAAACCATACATATGGGTATATTGAATTACTTGTTTACCTATTAAGTTAAGTCGTTCTCTAAAATTAGGTATATTGTCAGGTTCAATAAGTGGTTTGTCAAATGATTTGACATCAGATCTTTGAAATTCATATGCCAAGCTTATTCTTGGTCCAATTTCATGATTTTTATTAGACGTTGATCCCCAATGAACAACTCTTTGATTCCATATTAAAACGTCATTTGGCTGAGATGGAAGTGCCTGTATATCCGCTAAATTTCCAGGAAAACCAAATTTTAAATCAGGTGGAATTTTTTCATGATAATGTAAATCTTTATTAGCAGGCAGTACATACATGCAACTATTCTCAGGAGTGGCTTTTGTAAGGGGTACCCATAAGGTTAGAGCTTGAGGGGTAAAGTCATCAAATAAAGTGAGTGGCCTATCTCTATGTGGTTTCCATCCGGATTCTCCAGGAGATACATGCCATGCCCAAAAATCTGGAAGCAACATATAATTATCGTCAAGAAGTCCTTTTAAAATATTTTTAATTTGACCTTGAATAAACCAAGGTTGATCGTAAATGAAAATAAAAACAGGAGGCAATCCCATTTTTACAATTGAACTTATGGCTTGATTGATGTGAGATGTAGGGTTTTGAAGCCCAGGTTGACTTAAGTGTAAAAAACCATCATTAATAATTTTTTTACTGAATAGTTTTTTATCTTTTTTAAATATATCAATTGCATTAGTGTTATCTTCTTTATCAATACTTAATGTTGGAGACAATTGTTCCCAAAAATCTTTACTGAAATAATCTTTTGTTAATTGCTTTGGTGAGGTTTTTAACATTTTTTTCTCCTTATATGTTTCAAATCATTAAGTTGATTCTTTACTTTAGTGATACAATTTCCCCAATTATTTAATTTTTTTTGTTTGATTATATGAAGATTTGGATAAAGATATCCGTTTTCTCCTTTGTCCCATCTTGAGTCATGAACATATGATAGTAATAAAAGTGTTTTTTTCCTCATTAATCCAGATAAATGAACCAACGACGTACAAACGGAGATGATAAAATCCATTTTTGAAACAAAAAAACTAGTATCCTGAAAGTTATTTAAATAATCTTCACAATTGTAAAAATTATCATAATTCTTGAAAAATTCTCTATCAGACTTTGAACTTAATTTTTGAAGTGAAAAAAAATTAATTTCTTCATCTGATACTATTTCATTTAATAACTCAATATTTAATGATCTAAATGAATTTCTTGTTTGAGTGGGCCTACCACTCCAGGCTATACCAACATTTAACTTATTCTTACTGGAAAGATTTTTTAACAGTTCAGTATTTTTCACATCATTTTTAATACTGTTTTGTTTTATTATAACATTACTTCTTTGTAATCTGTTTTGTTTAAACAGCAAAGGCAGACTCATGCTAAATATTTTAAAATCATAAATTTTTGATTTATCTTTCGTGATCTCTTTAACAATTCTTATATCTTTTAAATCATTAACATTAATTAAAAGATCAAATAATTTTTCATTGACTAAATAGGTAATATCTAATCCTATAGTAGCTAATTTTTTAATATATAAGCATGCCATTAGTTGGTCACCAAAACCTTGTTCTCCAATTATTAATACCTTTTTATTGACATATGATTTTTTCAAAGTTGAGAGTTCAGGTAAATCTTTAAGGTTCAAGTTTTCATGTAATAATAAAGATCTAATTTTCTCTCTTTTCTCATAAAGTTTTAATCCATCAGTATAATTTCCTAGTTTCTGTTCAGTTAATGAAAGATTTAATAAACCCCATTCTGAATTTGGAGAAATTTCTAAAGTTTTGATAAAATAATCTTTGGCCTTATCAAACAGACCTAACTCAAAAAAATATAATCCAACTGCACATATTGCATTTGGGTTATAAGGGTTAAGATCTAATGCTGTGTCAAAACACAATTTTGCCATTTTAAAATCTATATTTTTTAAATGGGCATTACCTAACTCTACCCATAAATTGGAATCATTTGGTTTCTTAAGAATAATTTTGTTAAATAAATCTATACCAGTTAATATATTTCCATTTTGATATTCTGAATAAGACTTAGAATTAAGTATTTTTGAATATTGTATTTCTTGTTGATTTTGCATTAAAAAATTTCACATATAATTATGGTTGAAAAAGACCTTTTAATGGCTAAAACACTTCAAATATTATGCCAAATGAATTTATAGTTCAAAATTTGAAATACTAGCAATTTTATTGGCATATTATTTGCTGTTTGATGCATATGAATCAATTAGTTCCAAAATACTACGATAAATTTAAATGTATTGGCTCAGAATGTCCTGAAACATGCTGTCAAGGTTGGACAATATCAATTGATAAAGAAACATTTAATAAATACCAGAAATTAGATAATTTCAAACTTAAAAAAAAGGCTGATATATTTGTTAAAAAATTACCTCAGGAAATAAAAGGTTTTTTTGCTCAAATAAAAATGCAAGAGGGAACATGCCCTTTTCTTGGAAGTGATAAACTATGTTCGGTTCAAAAAGAATATGGAAATGGCCATTTATCAACTGCTTGCTCTCAATATCCAAGAAAACTTTCAGTTTATCAGGAAAAAAAAATAAAAACTTTGGGTTTAGGATGTCCAGAATCCACTCGTTTAATTTTATTTAGTGAAGATTCAATGAATATTATTGAAGACAAACTTTATCATGCAAAAAAATTTATAAAACTATATGATGATCGGAATATTGATGAAACAAAAATTTTAGGTGAAAAGATTTTCAATCTTTGTTTTTCACTTTTGAAAAACAAAGAAGTTCCAATTATATCATCCTTGTGTATTGTGCAAAAACTTTTAAATGAAAAAAAAAATTTAGAATTCTTTCCTGATAAGCTTGAAACTATATATAATTATTTATTAGATAATTTCAAAAATGACGATTTTTTAAAATTCGACAATACTAGTATAATTCTTGAATTCTTAAGAGAGTTTTATGAATTTGCAAATCAACAAAACAACAACGCCAGAGAGTCTTCAGAAAAGATGTCTAAAAATTTTATCAAAATTTTAAAATCAACTCATGAAACTTTGATCGCTAAATATAAAGATCCTGATGAACAATTGGAGAAATTTCGTGAGGAAAGAAAGAGTTGTTTGCAGTTTATAAAAGTTGAATATCCTTATTTATTTAGAAATTATTTTTTAAATGAAACTCTTTCTAATTGTACAATGTTTACAAGTAGGAAAGCATTTGCAGAAAATAGGCTTGAGGTGAGTCTACTTGGTGCAATAATACCTCAACTATTAATAATTGGACAATTTTCTAAAAACAATCACGCAATATCGCAAGATGATATTTCAAAAGCATTTTATCTAACCCATAAAAATATTGGTTTTTTTACAAAATATACTGGAAACTTTGAATTTCAATTCAGAGAAAAATTGAGTGATATTCTGAAAAAGATAGACGAGAACAGCTCTTTCAATTCTTTACTATTTTTATTTGCTTAAATCCTTTTCATCCTTATAAAATATTTTGAATGCAAACAAGATCTATAAAATTAATTAGAGGAAATTATTTTTTCTAAATACACTTTATTTATTAATAAAATTTCCTTTTGATGCTAAAAGGCTTAAAAGAAAAAAATAACTAGCTTGCCACCAACCCAGCCAAAAAGAAAAATTTACCAATGAAGATCCCCAAAAATAAGCATTTAGGAATATTAACATTAATTTGAAGTCTATGGATTTACTTAATCTCATAATTTTTAAATTAATTATCAATATTAATGTAATAAAAATAAACGTTCCAATAATCCCTGTCTCTAAAAGAAGTTCTATTAAAAAATTATGTGGATGACTGGGAATAAAATTCATGTCCCCAGTATACATTGATCCAATATCAATTTGACTGCCATCTATAAAGTTAGAAGAGTCCTGACCATATCCAAATAGAGGTTTAAGTTTAAACTTTTGCATGGAAAAACCCCAAATAAATTGTCGATGATGATCTATAAAATTTGTAGGTATTTTAAACTCAAAGTTATCTATTGAGTTTTGATCAAATTTACTTGGCAAGCTTTTAAAAAAGAAAAAACTTAAAACAATAAAAACACATACAGAGATTGTAGTTAGCAAATATTTAAACCTATTAGAAAAAACAAATCTTTTTAATAAAAAAAATATTAAACAAAAACAAATGCCAATTATTATTCCTAAAATACTTGAGCTTGATCCTGTCATAATAATATTAGGAATTAGTAAAAAAATGGTGATGTAATTAAATTTAGATTTTATTAAAAAAAAATTTACCACTGCAAAAAGTGACATCAAATTCATAAAACCTTTAAACCTAATTAATTCAGCGGATTCATAATTTGAAACATTATAAATAAAAATTAGTATTGCATTGATGGCAAAACTAATACTTAAAATTTTAAATAAAAAAATCGAGTTTTTTTTATTTTCTAAAAGTATCAGAAAAATACAGTATGAAAGTATCACAAATAAATTTAAATAGATTATAACTGAAAGAGATCTATAGGGTTTGATTGATAAAAAAGCCGAAATCAAAAAGGAAATTAAAAAAAAAGCAGTTATGAAAATTTCATAAATACTCATTTTACTAAAAGCTTTTTTAGATTTTTTAAAAATTATTTCTAAATTTAATAATATTAAGATTAAAATTCCTAAAATTAAGGAAGCTCCAAAAGCAATCTTATTAATGAGAAGAAATAAAAAAGAAAATCCAATTAAAAGAATTGCATAATCTGAAAGCTTACTCATTTGTTTAAAAAATAAAATATAAAATTATTTTGCCAAGTAAAATTGAAATAATTACAAAAAATAGCAGTTTAAATACTAAATTCAAATGACTTATTAATTTTTCTTTACTAAACTTTGAGAACAAGAAGTTAAATATTCTTAAACAATAGTTTAATAAAAATATAAATAATGCACCAATACAAAAGTAAAGAAAGTATCTAAAAAGATTATAATAAAATCCAATCTCGTTTTGCAGAGATAAAAAATATTCCTTCATTTATTTTCAATAATTTTTTGTTCACAGCCTGTGCAAATTTGATAATCAATAGATTTCTTTGGGTATATGGTAGAAACTTCTTCAGAATAAATCCAGAAGACTGAGCCGCATTTTTGACACTCAATCCACAATTTCTCCATTGGAAAGGCTAACCTTTCTTTAATTTATCTAAAACTTTAGAAAATATTCCTTGAAGTTCTTCTTTTTTAACTTTTTTAGGGTCAACTTTGATGTTTTTAGCCATTTTAATTTCCTTCCAAAAAGAATATACTATTCTTTGAGTAATTGACTGTCAACATAGAAAAAAAATGCCACAAATCTTTAAAAAGCTGACTTTTAAAACATCCAATAAGAATTTTACAGATATTACTGAAGATATTAATAGAGAGTTGCAAATATTGGATATTAACAGTGGTTTGCTAAACTTATCAGTTTTGCATACAAGTTGTTCATTATTAATTCAAGAAAATGCAGATCCCACCGTTCAATTAGATATAAAAAATTTCTTGGAGGCAATAGCCCCTGAAAAAAACTATATTCATAATGCAGAGGGTCCAGATGATATGCCAGCTCATTTAAAGTCGCTTCTTACACAGACGCATTTAAGTTTGAGCTTTAATAATAAAAAATTAATACTGGGAACGTGGCAAGGAATATTCTTGCTTGAACACCGAGTTTCCGATAAAATTAGAAATATTCAATTACATTTTATTGGTGATTAAAATGGTTCTTTTAGGTTCTCCTTTATGTGAATTTGGCAGAAAAATAATAGATTTCTCATTACAGAATGTTGATGAAAAAAACTATAAACTAAATGAATTAATTGGTTCAAATGGAACTGTAATTATGTTCATTTGCAATCACTGCCCTTATGTGAAAGCCATAGTTCCAAGACTTTTAGAAACCACGAAAATTTTAAAAAAAGAAAATATTAATTCAATTGCTATTATGCCCAATAACACTAAAGACTATCCAGAAGATAATTTTGATAACATGAAAAAATTTTCAAAATTACATGATTTTAATTTTCCTTATCTTATAGACAAAACTCAAAGTATTGCAAAAGCTTATGGGGCGGTATGTACTCCAGATTTTTTTGGGTATAATAAGAACGGGGAATTAAATTACCGAGGAAGATTATCACAAATGAAAGATTTGAAATTTGTAAATGATAATAATGATTTGTTGGATGCTATGTTAATGATAAGTAAAGAAAACAAAGGACCTAAAAATCAGTATCCCAGTTTTGGGTGTAGCATTAAATGGTATTGAAATCAAATAAAGAAGTTTCTTACAATTTCAAAACTATCTTTGCCAATATAATCAGGCTTTAAATAAAAATTACTAATCTTTTTTTCGTACCTGGTTATGTATGCGGTTTTTAGTCCAGCAAGCTTTGCACCATTTATATCCCAGCCATGTGCCGCTATCATAAGCGTATTTTTTGGATTAATATTCATTAACTTGCAAGTTGACAAATAAACACTTTTATGAGGTTTCCATTTTTCAAATTGATCAATTGAAAAGCAACTATCAATGAAATTTTCAACCTTGTTATTTTTTAAAAGAGTTTGAGTATTAGACTTAGATCCATTTGTAAGGGTTATAATTTTAAGATTATTTTTTTTTAGAAGCTTTAGTGATTTTTTAATATCATTATGTATTTTTAAACGACTAAAAGAATTTAGAATCCTATTTATTGAAGTCCTTTTACAAATTATGTTTTTTTGTAAAAAAATTTTTTGCAACTCATTTTGACCTATAGTCTTAAAATCAATAAATTTTCCACTTAAAGTATAAGAAAAACCTTCTTTCAGAACTGAAAAAAACCATTGATCTACAAGTTTTCCAGATAATCCAGAAATTTCAAAACTATTTTCAATCTCTTTTAAAGAGAACATTGTTTGATTTACATCAAAAATTACAAGTCGTATTTCTGATAATTTATTTGGCATATTGATTGCAAAATTGGATTATGGATGATTTGTCTTTAAGTATCAATCAAGAGAAAAAAATTTTTTTGCATCTGTAAGTTATAGCTGGTTGAAATAATTTTAATAATTTCGTTAGTTTATTAATGTTATAAAATATCATGATCTATTTAAATCTCATGCGACACGCTAAAACAGATTTGAATAATTACAATGGTGATGATTTTGAAAGACCAATTTGTAAGAAAGGTATTTTAAAAACAGATGCTGTAAAAAGGTATTTAGAATCTAAGAAAGTTTCTTTTGATCTTTATTTTTGTTCTCCTGCAGTTCGCACAAAACAAACCTTGCAATGTTTATTAAAAAATAAATCAATTAAAAATAAAAAAATTATTGAAGACTATAATCTGTATGATGGAAATAAAGATAATTTTTTATTAAAACTTAGTAAAATTAAAAATTGTAAAAACATTCTTGTTCTTACTCATGAACCACAAATATCTTACTTCCTGAATTTTTTTTTAAGTGAAAGTAATTGTTCTAAAAAACTCAGAGAGTTGCATCCTGTAACATCTTCATTAATTTCAATCAAATTTGACTCAGAGGAATGGGACTCCATTTCAAAACATAATGCTGAGCTTTTTAAATTTATAGATCCCAATAAACTACTTAAACAAAAAAATAAATAAACTTTTACAAATTATTAATGAATCTCACAATTTTGAAAGCGCAACTTAATTTATATAATTTAGTGGCATGGTGTTTGCACAATATATATCAAAACTTAAGCTAGAAAGAGGATTACAATGGCAATAAATGCAATGCATGTAGCAAAAACAGGTCTAAATGCACAACAAGTAAGAATGCAAATTATTTCAAATAATCTTGCGAATGTAAATACAAATGGATTTAAAAGAGATCGAGCGAATTTTGAATCTCTACTTTATCAAATCATAAGAAGTAGTGG
>MDSZ01063355.1_pt1 | contig 72296 bp, 75 predicted proteins | sample 811201 | NCBI WGS metagenome assembly MDSZ01 (sample SAMN05326647, study PRJNA326480) | marine metagenome | isolation source: seawater | place: Indian Ocean: North | collected 2010
AACCAGCAGCTAAGAAAAAACCAGCAGCTAAGAAACCAGCAGCTAAGAAACCAGCAGCTAAGAAAAAACCAGCAGCTAAGAAACCAGCAGCTAAGAAACCAGCAGCTAAGAAAAAACCAGCAGCTAAGAAATAATCAAATAAAACATATCTCTATTAAAAACCAGGCATTTGCTTGGTTTTTTTTTATAATTACGTATGGATTTTAAAAACTATAGTCGCATAAGAGAAGAAATACAGATTTTTGAAGAAAATCATAATAGAAAAATCAGCTTAATTGCTGTGAGTAAAAAACAATCGATTGAAAAAATTAACAAATTAATCGATTATGGCCACTTAGATTTTGGAGAAAATTATGTACAAGAGGGAGTGAATAAAATTAAAACTATTTCAAACTCTTCACTAATTTGGCACTTTATTGGCCCGATACAAAGCAATAAAACAAAGCTAATAACAGAACATTTTAATTGGGTTCATAGCATTGATCGCTTAAAAATATATGAAAGAATAAAAAAAGAGGCGAATAGTTTAAGGAAAAAAATCAACTTTCTAATCCAAATTAATATAAGTAAAGAAAATACAAAAAGTGGTATAAACATCAATGATCTTGATGGAATTTTAAATGGTATTGATCCAAGTGATGATTACCTATGTTTTAGAGGAATTATGGCTATTCCAAGCAATACCTCAAATATAAATCTCTTAGAAAAAGAATTTTCGCTTTTAAATAAAGTTTATATTTCCTTGATAGAGCGTTTTCATACCGTTGACACATTATCTATGGGAATGTCTAATGATTATCATTTAGCAATGGATTATGGCTCGACAATGATAAGAGTTGGATCCAAAATTTTCGGAGAACGTATATGACAAAAATAACATTTGTTGGATGTGGAAATATGGCGCAAGCTATGATTTCTGGTCTTCGTGCGTCAAAACAAAAATTTCACATATACGTGATAGAAAAAAATAAAGAACTAAAAAATAAGATTCAACAAGAACTAAAAGTTGAAATTATCGATGATCTAGATCATCTTCAAACCGATATTGTAATCTTATCTGTTAAGCCTAAAGATATAGCTGTGGCGTGTAAAAACCTTAATGTAAAAGAATCCGTTGTAATTAGTATCGCTGCAGGTATAGGACTAAACACAATAAAGAACCATCTTAACGGACACCAAAAGCTAGTTAGGGTTATGCCTAATTTAAATGCATTTCAGGGCAAAAGTATTAACGCTATCTATTTCGATGGGCTCATTGAACCTGAGGATAGAAAAATTATTGACAGCATATTTTCTAGCATTGGTCATAATATTGTTTTTGATGATGAATCAATGATCGATCAATCGACTGCTGTCTCGGGAAGTGGCCCGGCATATGTTTTTTACTTAATGCAGTCATTTATTGAAGCAGCGAATAAAATTGGCCTTCCACTAGAAGAATCTAAGAAGCTGGTTTATGAAACATTTGCAGGCGCTTGTGCTACTGCTAAAAAAAATCTTGATGATCTTGATAAGTTAATAGAAGATGTTTCATCTAAAGGCGGTACAACAGAGGCAGCAATAAAAACATTCGATGAGAGAAATTTAAAAGAAATCTTTAATCAAGCGGTAAAAAATGCACACAGCAGAGCGCTTGAAATAAACCAAGAAAATAAAAATTAATCAATGAAAAAAAAGAACATTATTGTTGGTTTATCTGGAGGGGTTGATTCTGCAGTTACTGCACATATTCTAAAACAACAGGGACATAATGTACGCGGTTTGTTTATGAAAAACTGGGAAGAAGATGATGACGATGAGTATTGTTCTAGTAAGCAAGACTTAATTGATGCCATAAGTGTTGCTGAGAAAATTGGTATCGACATTGAAATTGTTAATTTTGCAAAAGAATATAAAGAAAAAGTATTTAATCTTTTTATAGATGGTTTAAAAAAAGGCTTTACTCCCAACCCTGATATTCTGTGTAACTCAGAAATTAAATTCGAGGCTTTTTTAAATCATGCAATGCAACTTGGTGCTGATTATATTGCAACTGGGCATTATGCAGATGTTGCAGAAAAAGACGGTTTATTTTATCTTTTGAAAGGTATGGACTCTACAAAAGATCAAAGCTACTTTTTACATAAACTTAATCAACAACAGTTATCCAAGTCAATTTTTCCTTTAGGAAAAATATTAAAATCGGATGTCAGAAAAATTGCTAAAGAGAATAATTTACACAACCATGACAGGAAGGACTCAACAGGGATTTGTTTTATAGGAGAAAGGCCTTTTGCGGAATTTTTAAATCAATTTATACCAAAAAATCCAGGCGATATTGTCACAGTTGATGGAAAAAATATTGGAAAGCATAACGGTCTTACTTTTTACACTGTTGGACAAAGACAAGGTCTAGGAATTGGTGGAACATCCTCTGGAAGTGGTGAGCCGTGGTTTGTTGCCAAAAAAGATATGAAAGAAAATCAGTTAATTGTTGCTCAAGGAAAAAACCACCCAGCTTTATATCATGATGCATTAGAGGCTGAAGAAATTCACACCATCTCGAATTCGTTTCCAATACAACGTGTCATTGGTGCAAAAATTAGATACAGACAGCCTGATGCCGCATGCCAAATAAATGAAATTAATTCAGATGGATTGGTTTCCTTTTTTGGTCAAAAACAATGGGCTGTCACCCCAGGTCAATATATTGTTTTTTATGACAGCAATATTTGTCTTGGTGGCGCTGTGATTAAATCTGGATTTAATAGTTTTCAATAATTTTTATGAATATTTCTTTTAAAACATTACTTGAAAATGAAATTAATCGTAATATTCTTAATGCTTTGAATGAGGATATTGGCAAAGGTGACCTTACTTCCAAATTTATTGAAAAAAATTCCTTAAGTACAGCTAAAATTTTTTGTAATGAAAATGCCATTTTTTGCGGGAAAGTATGGCTTGATAAAATTGTTAAAAAGCAAAAAAATTCAAAAATAAAATGGCATGTGAAGGATGGTGACTTTATTCAAAAAGGTCATTGCATTTGTGAAATAAATGGATCTACTCGAGAAATTTTATCCATTGAAAGAGTGTGTCTTAATTTTATTCAAACTCTTTCTGGAACTGCAACGCTGACCAATCAATTTGTAAATATCATTAAAAAGACTGAATCACAAATTTACGACACCCGAAAAACTATACCCGGAATGAGGTTTTCACAAAAATATGCTGTAAAAGTTGGAGGCGGTGGAAATCAGAGACTGGGGCTTTTTGATGTGGCCCTTTTTAAAGAAAATCATTTTTCAGCAAATGGTACTTTTGAAACATTGCTAAACAAAATTAAAACCAAAAATCTCACTAATTCAATTCAAATTGAGGTTGAAAACTTAAATCAACTAAAAACTGCCCTCAAATATTCTGTAAAAAATATACTTCTAGACAACTTCTCTAATTCAAACATTAAAAAAGCTATTGATATGGCAAACAAAAATACAATTCTTGAAGTTTCTGGAAATGTGACTCAAAAAACCGTACTAAAAATTGCTAAATTAGGTAAATTAAGAATATCAATTGGACCTTTGACAAAAAACATTCAAGCTATTGATTTTTCAATGTTAATTGAAGATAAAAAGTCACGTTCCACTTGACCAAACCCATGCAAATAGGTTATTTTAGCGGTTTGGTTTAAAAACATAACATGAGCGCAAAAAAGTTTACCGGAGCTGAAATTGTTATTCACTCCTTGCATAAAGAAAACACAGAATTTGTCTTTGGTTATCCAGGTGGTGCGGTTCTAAATATTTACGACGCCATTTTCCAATTAAAAAAATTCAAACACGTACTAGTTCGTCACGAGCAAGCCGCTGTGCATGCGGCTGATGCTTATTCCAGATCGACTGGAAAGGTGGGTGTAGCTCTCGTCACATCTGGACCAGGTGCCACCAATGCTGTAACAGGTATTGCCACAGCCCACATGGATTCAATTCCTATGGTTATCATTTCAGGTCAGGTTCCAACTCATGCGATTGGCCAAGATGCTTTTCAAGAATGTGACACTGTTGGAATCACAAGGCCCTGTGTCAAACACAATTTCTTAGTTAAAAAAATTGAAGACATTGCGCCAACAATTAAAAAAGCTTTTCACATTGCCAGATCCGGAAGGCCTGGTCCGGTTGTAGTTGATATTCCTAAGGACATCACTGCTGAAGAATCCGTCTTTGAATATCCATCTGAAATTGAATTAAGATCATATCACCCTGTTGAAAAAGGCCACCAAGGTCAAATTACTAAAGCACTCGAATTATTGATTTCATCAAAAAAACCGATGGTTTACACTGGCGGAGGAGTAGTTTTAGGAGATGCTTCTGAAGAATTAACCAAGCTTATTAAAAAATTAGGATTTCCAGTTACAAGTACTTTAATGGGATTGGGTGGGTTTCCTGCCAATGAAAAACAATTCTTAGGCATGCTTGGTATGCATGGAACCTATGAAGCAAATATGGCCATGCAAGAGTGTGATGTATTAATTGCCATTGGCTCAAGATTTGATGATCGAGTTATTGGAAACCCAGACCATTTTTTATCAAAACCAAGAAAAATTATTCACATTGATATCGATCCAGCATCAATATCCAAAAGAGTTAAGATTGATGTTCCAATCGTTGGTAATGTCAAAAGCGTTCTTAAGGATATGAACGAGATTTATTCAACATTAGAAAAAAACCATGATAAAAAGATCCAATCTGATTGGATGAAAACGATTGATGAATGGAAAGCTAAAAAATCACTCTCTTACAAAAACAGTGATGAAGTTATTAAACCTCAGTATGTAGTGGAAGAGCTACATAAGGTAACCAATGGTGATGCATTTATTACATCAGATGTAGGTCAACACCAAATGTGGGCTGCACAATACTATCCGTTCAACAAACCCCGCAGATGGCTTAACTCAGGTGGTCTAGGAACAATGGGGGTTGGGCTTCCCTACGCCATGGGAGCACAATTAGCCCACCCTGAAGCTCAAGTTGCATGTATAACGGGTGAAGCATCAATTCAAATGTGTATTCAAGAACTATCTACCTGCAAACAGTTTCATTTGCCAGTAAAAATTATTAATCTAAATAATAGATATATGGGGATGGTCAGACAATGGCAGGAATTTTTCTATGGAAATCGTTATGCAGAATCATACATGGACGCCCTTCCTGATTTTGTAAAACTAGCCGAATCATACGGACACATTGGTTTACAAATCGAAAAGCCTTCAGAAGTCACTGATGCTCTGAAAGAAGCTTTTTCTGAAAAAAATAAAGAACGTTTGGTTTTTCTAGATTTCCTTACTGACCAGACTGAAAATGTTTACCCGATGGTGCCAAATGGCAAGGGATTGTCTCAGATGATCCTATCTGAGGACTTATAATGCGACATATCATTTCTTTACTGATGGAAAACGAAGCTGGTGCACTATCCAGAGTTGCCGGACTTTTCTCAGCTAGAGGCTATAATATCGAGTCTTTAACGGTAGCTCCCACTGAAGATTCTTCCTTATCAAGAATGACTATTGTCACTTCGGGTTCCGATGAAATTATCGAACAAATAATTAAACAACTAAATAAATTAATTGATGTTGTCAAAGTTTTAGATTTAAATGACGGGAAACATATTGAAAGAGAATTAATGCTTGTAAAGGTCAAAGCAAGTCACCAATACCGTGAAGAAATGAAAAGAATTAGTGATATTTTCAGAGGGAGGATTATCGATGTCTCTGATAATACATTTACAATCGAAATTACTGGATCATCTACTAAATTAGATGCTTATCTTGATAGTTTAGACAAATCAGCAATTGTTGAAACTGTTAGAACTGGAGCATCAGGAATTGGTAGAGGTGATAGAATACTGAAAATTTAATTTAGGATAAGAAAATGAAAGTTTATTACGATCAAGATGCTGATTTAAACATCATAAAAAATTTAAATGTAACTATTGTCGGTTACGGCTCACAAGGTCATGCTCATGCTGCCAATCTTAAAGACTCTGGTGTTAACGTCACAATTGGTCTTAGAAAAGATGGATCGTCATGGGCTAAAGCTGAAAATGCAGGTCATGCTGTAAAAGAAGTTGCAGATTCTGTTAAAGATGCTGATATCGTAATGCTCCTTATTCCAGATGAAACTATGGCAACTATCTATAAGGAACAAATTGAACCAAACTTAAAACCGAATGCAACGCTGGCTTTTGCACATGGTTTTAATGTGCACTATAAATTTATTGCGCCTAAAGATGATGTTGATGTAATCATGATTGCTCCAAAAGGTCCTGGACACACAGTAAGATCAGAATTTCTTAAAGGCGGAGGTGTTCCTACACTGATTGCTGTTTATCAAGATAAATCTGGAAAAGCTAAAGATAAAGCACTTTCTTACGCTATGGCTAATGGAGGAACTAAAGGTGGTGTGATTGAAACAGACTTTAGGGAAGAAACTGAAACCGACTTATTTGGTGAACAAGCAGTTCTATGTGGTGGAGCAGTTGAGCTTGTAAAAGCTGGTTTCGAAACCTTAACAGAAGCCGGTTATGCGCCAGAGATGGCTTACTTTGAGTGCTTACATGAATTGAAGTTAATCGTTGATTTAATGTACGAAGGTGGAGTTGCCAACATGAATTATTCAATTTCTAATAATGCAGAATTTGGAGAATATGTCACTGGCAAAGAAGTGATTAATGCTGAATCTAAAAAAGCAATGAAAAAAGCATTAGAAAATATTCAAAATGGGACTTATGCAAAACGTTTTATTGATGAAGGTAATGATGGTTACCCTGAAATGACAATCCATAGAAAAGAAAATGCTGATCATCAAATTGAAAAAGTTGGATCTCAATTGAGATCAATGATGCCTTGGATTGCGAAAAATAAGTTAGTTGATCAATCTAAAAACTAATGAACAAAAATTATCCTATTCTTGCTCGTGAGGGTTGGCCTTTTGTTGCCCTCACAATTTTCTTATTTTTAATTTCAATTTATTCTATTAATTCAATAGCCATTTGGTTTACGGGAATACTTTGTTTATTCGTAATTCAATTTTTTAGAGATCCACAAAGAAAAATTGTTGCTGAATCGAACGAAGTTGTATCTGCAGCAGACGGGAGAGTGATTGCTATTGAAAAAACAAATGACCCCTATAATAAAAGAGCAGCGATAAAAGTTAGCGTGTTTATGAATGTTTTTAATGTACATTCGAATAAGGCTCCAATTTCAGGAAAAGTAATTAATAAAATTTACAAGCCTGGAAAATTTCTTAATGCTGCTCTTGATAAAGTATCAAGTGAAAATGAGCATTGTGCCATTACAATCAAAACACCCAAAAATCAAATCATTACCTCTGTTCAAATAGCTGGATTAATTGCTCGAAGAATTTTATGTTATGCAAATGAAGGATCAGAATTAAAACAAGGTGATCGATATGGTTTTATTCGTTTTGGATCAAGAGTTGATCATTACATTCCAATAAACTCTAAAGTAAAAGTTAAGTTGGGACAAAAAGTAAAAAATTCTGTGGATATTCTTGCAGAAATTTAATTTTTAGTTTCAACAAATTGCCATAATTCATTTAAAGCAGCCGAATATACTTCTTTTTTAAAATCTACTACATCCTGAAGAGGGTACCAGAAGTTTTCCCATTTCCAATCATCGAATTCAGGTGAGTCATGCAGGTTCAAATTAATTAAATCATCAGATCCAATAAATTTTAGTAAAAACCAAATTTGTTTTTGTCCCTTATACCTTTCCTGCCAATAGGTTTTTATAAACCTCTCTGGAACGTCGTATTTTAACCAATCAGCAGATCTTCCCAGTATCTCAAAACTATTTTTTTTCAGGCCAACTTCCTCATATACTTCACGATACATGGCTTGCTCTGGGGTCTCACCTTTCTGGATCCCCCCTTGAGGAAATTGCCAATTATCTTCATCAACCCTCTTGGCCCAGAGAATTTTATTATCTTTATTAATAATTACTGAAGCCACATTCGGCCTATATCCATCTTCATCAATCATTGTTAAACTTTAATTAAATGTAATTTTATTATCTAATTTTTTCATACTAATCGACATTGATAAATAATTTTTTGAAAATTTTTATTCTTTTAATAACACTTATTATCTTTCAGGGCTGTCAACAACAGTCCTTTGCCATTATTACTAACCAAGGTGAGGATACGGTATCCATTGTTGATTTACAAAAATTAAATGTCATAAAAACAATACATACAAAGCCTGGGCCGTTAGCAGTTGAGATTCTCAAAAATAACTTAGCAATAATTTCTAATACAAAAAATGAATCCATGGAGTTAATAGATCTAGATAGCCTGAAGATTATTGATACAGTAGATTTGGGTTTTACGCCATTAGGAATTGTTTTTATTGAGGACAAAGATTTACTTTACATATCCTCATGGTATGAAAATAAGTTGTATTACTATGATACCAATACATGGAAAAGAATTGGTGTGATCCCAGTTGGTTTAACCCCATCTGGAATCATCTATGACAAAAAAAGAGACCTGATTATTATCTCTAATAGAGATGAGAATTTATTAACAATTATTCAAGACAACAGAGTTGTTCAAACTGTTGAGGTTGGTGACCACCCCTTTGGAATTTTCTTATCAGATAACTCTATATTCTCTGTGAATGTTTACTCCAACGATGTTTCAAAAATAGACTTAAATACTTTCGAATCATTTAAATTTAATGTTGGGGATCATCCTTATAACATTATTTCTTCTGAAGGGTACCTTTTTGTAACAAACACTCAAGATGACTCTGTCAGTGTAATAAATAAAGCTGACTTTTCTATACAAAAAACACTCAGAACTGGTGAGGTTCCTGAAAATCTTGGCATTGATTCTTTAAACAATCAATTAATTGTTACAAATTGGGGGTCAAATTCCATCAGCGTATTCGATTTAGATAGTCTAGAAATCATAAAGAATATTCCTACCGGAAAAGAAAGTCGCTCTTTTGGAAATTTTATTTGGACAAAATAATTAAAAGTAATCTGTAATATAGTAATATGGTGTTTGTTTTCAAAAATGTTAAGGATTATCAATGAAGAAAATAGTATTACTTATCACATCACTTTTATTTGCATTCACTATCTTTGCTCATGGACCAACCCCACAAAAAGTTCAAAAATCTGTGAAAATTGCTGCTAGCCCAGATAAAGTTTGGGAGGTGGTTAAAGATTTTGATAACGCAAATAAATGGCTTCCTTTCGTATCCGATATAAAAGTCGAAGTTAAAGGTGAAGATAAATTTAGAACTTTAACTTTGAAAGAAGGTGGTAAGGTCTTAGAAAGATTAAAAGGCATCGATGATGACTTAATGAAAATTAAGTTTGAAATTGTAGAAGGTGATGTGCCAGTTGCTGATTGTAATATGTATATTACTGTTGCAAAAGGAGGAAATGATAAAGAGTCTGAGGTTCAGTGGACTGCAAGATTCTACAGGGTTTATAAACTAAATCCTCCTATCCCAGAAGGTCAAGATGATGAATCTGCTTTAAATGCAATGAACGCAGTGGTGGATGCAGCATTACCTGAATTGAAAAAATTTATTGAGTCAAAATAAAGCTATTTAATATTGCTTCATATAAATTCTGGTTCTGCGTCTAATAAAACACTTATTTGGTTACATGGATTAGGCGCAGATTCTAGTGATTTCGCTCATTTCTTTTCTAATCCATTATTTAAGGAATATGAGGTTGTTCTCCCAAACGCACCATATCGAAAAATAACGCTTAATCAAAATTTTGAAATGCGTGCATGGTTTAATATGAAAAGCTTAAACTTGGATGATTTGAACGAAGAAGACTTTATTGAATCATCAAAAGCGTTAGACTTGATCATAGAGGATAAATTAAAAACTAATTCATCATCTAAAATATATGTTGGTGGTTTTTCTCAAGGTGCCGCATTGTCAATTTTTTATGGTCTTAAAACGATTTATAAAATTCATGGCGTGGTTTCCTTTTCTGGTTTTGTCCCAAAATTTAATTATCAAAACACATTGATTACAAAACCAATACTTAAAATTCATGGCATCTATGACGATATTATCAATTTTCAAACATCTAAAAATACTTTTGATTTGTTAAATTTTTCCAATTTAGTATCCAAGAGTTACAATATGGGTCATGAGGTTATTGAAGACCAAGTCGTTGACCTTCTATCTTTCTTAAAGGAAACATGATGTCTGAAAAAAATAAAGGTTTTGATGAAATTCTTGAGGAGCTTGAGTCCATAGTAGAGTCAATGGATGACGGTAGCTTAAAGCTTGAAGAAACGATTGATTCGTATGAAAAAGGAATCAAGTTAATTAAGCAAGCCCAAGCATCTTTAAAAAATTTTGAAAAAAAGGTACAAATTTTAAATAGTAAGAATGAATTAGAAGATTTTAATGAACCAGAGTAAAAAATTTTTAACATTTAAATCTGAGTTTAATAAATTTCTTTCACTACAAATACCTAACTCCAATGACGTAAATCATAAAGCAATCAAGTATGCCGTTTTTAATGGTGGAAAAAGAATAAGGGCATACCTTCTCTTTACACTTGGGAAACATTTCGGTATTTCAAAGAATATTTTAAATACCCTTAGTGCATCCATTGAGATGATCCATGCCTACTCTCTCGTTCATGATGATCTTCCCTGTATGGATGACGATGACCTTAGAAGAGGAAAACTTACTTGTCATAAAAAATTTGATGAAGCTCAAGCACTACTCGTAGGTGATGCATTACAGTCACTTGCCTTTGAATTGCTTAGCTCAAATAAATTAAAAATTGATCCCGAATTAAAACTCAAGTGCATCAATTTATTAGCTTCAGCAATTGGCTCGCAAGGAATGGTTCTTGGACAATCGCTTGATATGATCTATGAAAAAAAGAAGCCAACAAAAAAAATTATTGAAAAAATACACAGAAACAAAACAGGCATGTTAATTTCAACATGTATCCTAATCCCATCAATAATATCTCGACAAACAAATTCTACTCATAAAAACTTAAAAATTCTTGGTGAAAACTTAGGCCTTTTATATCAAATGGTTGATGATTATCTTGATGCAACATCAGATGTTGAGAAACTTGGCAAAAATCCTGGTAAAGATCACCAGAGAGAAAAAGTGACCTACTTCTCTCTGTATGGAAAAGAAAAATTATTAGGCATCATTAATACAACCAAAGAAGAAATCGATAAAATATCATTTAAGCTTGAATTACCAGATGAATTTAATTTTTTAATTAACAATATCTATGACCGAATCAAATAAAAAGATTTTAAATCAGATTGACTCCCCGAAAGATTTAAAAAATCTCAACAAATCAGAGTTAGTTTCATTGGCTGCTGAAATCAAAGATTTTCTTATCACCTCAGTTCAGGAAACAGGTGGACACCTATCATCAAACTTAGGTGTAATTGAGCTTACCATAGCTCTTCATTACGTCTATAACAGTCCTGATGATGTTTTAATCTGGGATGTTGGTCACCAGACCTACGTCCATAAGATCCTCACAGGAAGAAAAAATAAATTACATACATTAAGGCAGTTTAAAGGTGTTTCAGGATTTCCAAAAAGAGATGAAAGTGTCCATGATCATTTCGGAACAGGGCATTCAAGTACTTCTATATCAGTTGCTCTTGGAATTTCTGAGGCAATGCTTAAAAATAAATCTAATAATAAATCGATTGCAATTATTGGTGACGGAGCGATGACTGCCGGTATGGCTTTTGAAGCCTTAAATAATGCCGGAGAATCAAAAAGCAATATTCTAGTCATACTCAATGACAATGACATGTCCATCTCAAAAAATGTTGGAGCACTAAATAACTACCTAGCTAGATTATTAAGTGGAAAAATTTATGGCGGAATTAAATCAACCAGTAAACAAATATTTGAAAAAGTACCCTCAATCCTAGAACTAGCAAAAAAAACAGAAGAGCATGTTAAGGGAATGGTGACGCCTGGAACATTATTTGAGGAATTTGGTTTTAATTATATCGGTCCAATCGATGGCCATAACATAGATATTCTTGTGGATACACTTGAAAATATAAAATCATTAAATGGTCCACAATTCCTTCATGTGGTTACTAAAAAAGGTCATGGCTACCTACCTGCAGAAAAAGATCCTAACAAATTTCATGGAATATCAAAAAAAAGTACATCCCAAGCCAATCAAAAAACTTTTACTCAGGTGTTTGAAGAATGGGTACTGAGTTATGCAAAAAAAGATAAAAAGCTAATAGCCGTAACACCGGCAATGGCAGATGGCAGCGGATTAACAACATTTTCTAAAAAATATCCGTCACGTTTTTATGATGTTGGTATTGCTGAGCAACATGCAGTCACATTCGCAGCTGGGTTAGCTATTCATGGATACAAGCCAGTTGTAGCAATCTACTCAACTTTTATGCAAAGAGCCTATGATCAAATTATTCATGATGTTGCATTACAAAATATCCCCATGTTATTTGCAATTGATCGTGCTGGATTAGTTGGTGCTGATGGTGCAACACATACTGGAAATTTTGATGTTTCATTTATACGATGTATACCAAATACAGTCATTATGCATCCAACTAATGAGACGGAATTAAAACTGATGCTGACCTTAGGGTATGAAAGCAGGAATATCTGTTTTGTTAGATATCCCAGGGGTTTTACAAATAATTTTAGAAGTCAAAAAAGTGTAAAAATTGGAAAAGCTGAGAACATCAGAAATGGAAAAAAATTAGCCTACCTTTGCTTTGGTCCCTTAATCAATCAAATTTTACCGTTAGCTAAAAAATATGATCACACTGTAATCAATATGCGATTTTCTAAACCTTTGGATCATGCCATGATTAAGAAAGTTGCCAGCGAACATGAATTTATTGTAACCCTTGAGGATAACGTTATCTCAGGAGGGGCTGGTTCTGCAGTTTTAGAAAATTTATCCGCAAATCATTTAAAAAATAAAACTCTTCTTCTCGGTTATCCAGATTATTTTCCTGAGCATGGTTCACAAGATGAAATTCTTAAGACGTATCAATTGGATATTGAATCAATAGAAAATAAAATTGTGAACTTAATTACCTGATGTTAGACTTACATCCATGAATAAGATTACAGACAAAATCGAAGACGTACAAAATACTCCTGACAAGCGCCACTTGGATATCGATAAGGTAGGAATAAAATCCATTCGACATCCCATATCTGTAAAAGACAAAACCGGTGGTGATCAATCCACGGTCGCAATGTTTGATATGTTTGTGCATTTGCCTCATAACTTTAAAGGCACACACATGTCACGATTTGTTGAAATTTTAAACGAGAATGAAAGAACAATTAGTGTTAAGAATTTTGAAAAGATCTTGAGAGACATGCTTGTACGCCTTGAAAGTAAAGCGGGTGATGTAGAGATGACATTTCCATATTTCGTAAACAAGAGAGCGCCAATATCCGGAGTAGAAAGCCTCCTGGATTACGAAGTCACCTTTATCGGCTCAATTAAAGATAATGAATTTATTAATCAAATTAAAGTGATAATTCCAGTGACAAGCCTGTGTCCTTGTTCCAAAAAAATCTCAAACTACGGAGCTCACAACCAGAGGTCCCATGTTACTGTAACAGTTGAGACAAATGATTTCGTTTGGATTGAAGACATAATCGAACTTGTTGAAAAAAATGCCTCATCTGAACTTTATGGATTATTAAAAAGGCCTGATGAGAAATATGTGACAGAAGAAGCATATGATAATCCTAAATTTGTTGAAGACATGGTTAGGGATATCGCTACAGATTTAAATTTAAATAATAAAATTACTTCCTATACTGTGGAATCTGAGAATTTTGAGTCAATCCATAATCATTCTGCTTACGCCATGATTCAGAGCTCTTAGTAAAATAGCTTTGCATTAAATTTATTTGATTTAATGCCAAAGGCAACAATAACAAATCCAATCAATGGAAATAGAGCTGATAACAAAAAAGCGCTAGATGCTGAGTAAGTTTGAATGATAAAACCACCTCCAAGACCACCTAAAGCACCTCCAACTCCATAAGTAATGCTGTTATAGAGTGCTTGACCCTTTGCATGATTTTTGCCTGGAAAAAATTTATTTACCATTTCAATTGAAGCCACATGAAATGCACCAAATGTAAATGCATGCATCATCTGTGCGAGGATAATAAGAATTAAAAAATCAACATAATTTCCAATGATAAAAAATCGAATTACAGCAATAAACAAACTGATCATTAGGATCTGTTTGAAATTAAAAAATTTGAGTATTTTTGGCATAGATAGGAAAACTATAATTTCACAAATCACGCCCAGAGACCAAAAAAATCCTATAGCAGATCTTGTATAGCCCTGCTCATCTAGGTAAATGGAAAAGAAATTGTATAGTAATCCGTGTGACGTCACCATCAAAGCGCAAGATGATAAAAGGCATATCACCTCATTATTTTTAAGAATGTTAAAAAAGCTTAAATTAACACTCTCCTCTTTTTCGTAAGCTTTTTCAGGTACTCCATAGCTAAATATAAAAATTAGCACCTGAGTGATAAGAAGCGTAACTAATAAATGTTGAATTCCTAGAAGATCAAAAACAAAACCGAATCCAAAAGAGGCCACAATAAATCCAAAAGAACCCCAAGCTCGAATTCTACTGTAATGTCCATTAGTCGTTGCCAAGTGAGATAAAGTTAAGGACTCAGCTAAGGGAAGAGTTGAGCTGGTAAAGATAGACATTGCCATCATGATGAGGAATACCTCAAAAAAATTGTCGGCCCAAAAAATTCCAAAAAAACCTAAACAACCAAAGAAAGCTGTTAACTTAATCCAAAGAGATCGTTTCTCTGTGCGGTCTGCAAGCCAGCCCCATATATTCGGTGCAAAAATTCTACTTAACTGAAAGAAGGAGAGCATAAAGCCTATTTGGATTGGCGTAAATGACTTAAATGTCAGGAACAAGCCCCAGTAAGGAACAAATAGTCCAACAAAAAAATAATATATAAAATAAAAGCGAGAGAGATTGAAGTGAAGTTTATGTGTCAACTAATTATTTTCTTTTGACAGAATAATTTTGGGCAACATCTCTAAGTAAGTGATCCATTAGCACCAGTGCCATCATTGCTTCAACTATAGGAACAGCACGAATAGCCACACAAGGATCATGTCGGCCTTTGGTCTTCATTAAGACTGGTTTATTTGATCTATTAATTGAGTGTCGATCTTGAGGAATGCTGGAGGTTGGTTTAAAGGCGACATTCGCTGTAATTGTTTGCCCAGTTGATATGCCTCCTAAAATTCCTCCGGAATTATTTGAGGAAAAACCTTGAGGAATAATCTCATCGGAATGTACTGAACCTCTCTGTTCAACTGATAGAAAACCTGCTCCTATCTCCACCCCTTTGACAGCATTGATACTCATCATGGCATGAGCTATATCAGCATCCAGACGATCGAAGATTGGTTCACCTAAACATTTTGGAGGATTAGTAACCTGCACATGCACTAAAGCTCCAACAGAATCTTTTTCTGATCTAATTTGATTTATGTAATCTTCTAGCGTAGGAATTATTTTTAAATTAGGAGCAAAAAAAGGGTTTTGGTTTACATGCTTCCACGCTGCAAATGGGATATCAATTTCTCCAATTTTCTTAATGCACGCCTGGACCTTTACCTTATGTTTTTTCAATAGCCATTTTTTTGCAATTGCACCAGCAGCAACTCTAATTGCTGTTTCACGCGCACTGGAGCGTCCGCCTCCTCGATAATCACGAATTCCATACTTTTGTTGATAAGTTATATCCGCATGACCTGGTCTGAATGTATTTTTTATTTCAGAATAATCTTTTGATCTTTGATCTTCGTTATAAATAATTAAACCAATCGGGGTGCCAGTTGTTTTCCCTTCAAAAACCCCTGACAAAATTTGCACTTTATCTGACTCTTTTCTCTGCGTTACAAATTTTGAGGATCCTGGTTTTCTACGATCAAGATCAATTTGTAAATCTTTTTCAGAAATCTCCAAACCTGGTGGGCAGCCATCAATGATTCCTCCAATAGCAACTCCATGAGACTCACCAAATGTTGTTAATATGAAATTTTTTCCTATTGAATTACCAGACAAAATATATTCCTAAAAAACTTAGTTAATTATACCATCTAACTTATTTTTACTTGATGATTTGATAATCTCCGGGCCGTAATTTATTGAGATAGTAGTCGTCTACATGATATCGAATTAGCCTTAGTGTCGGAAAGCCAACAGCTGCAGTCATTTTTCTTACCTGCCTATTTTTACCCTCCCTGATTTGAACCTTGACCCATGAGGTTGGTATATTTTTCCTAAATCTAATTGGCATTGATCGTTCCCAAATTTCTGGTTCATTAATTTTTTCAACCCTCGCTGGCAAAGTGGTGAAGTCTTTTAAATTGATACCATTTTGTAATTTCTGAATTGCCTCATTCTCAATGTCTCCTTCTACTTGAACCCAATATCCTTTATACTTATGGCTGTTTGGAGATGAAATTTCATGCTGAATCTTCCCATTGTCTGTAAGCACTAAAAGTCCTTCGCTGTCAGTATCCAGTCTTCCAGCTGGGTAAATATTGGGGATATTCAGATAATCTTTTAATGTTGGGTGAATTTCATGTTTGGAGAACTGACAGACTACACCAAACGGTTTGTTAAATAACACTATCATATGGATTGGAAATAAAATGAGTCAAAATTTAATATCTCAACCTAAAGGTGAGCCAATAACTATTCATAATAATGAACTCAATATACCAGATTTTCCAGTTATTCCATTTATTGAGGGTGATGGGATTGGTCAGGATATATCACCAGCAATGCAAAAGGTTATTAATGCTGCCGTTTCAAAAGCTTATGATGGGGCTAAGAAAATTGATTGGTTGGAAATATATGCAGGTGAAAAAGCTGTGAATTTATACGGTCAAGATCAATACTTACCAGAGGAAACTATCGATGCATTAAAAAAATATATCATCTCAATTAAAGGGCCTTTAGCTACTCCAGTTGGAGGCGGTATCAGGTCTCTTAATGTTGCTATGAGACAAAAACTTGATCTGTATGTGTGTTTAAGGCCAGTGCAATACTATAAAGGAGTTCCAAGCCCTTTAAAAAATCCAGAAAAAACTGATATGGTGATTTTTAGAGAAAACACAGAGGATATTTATGCTGGGATTGAATATTCTAAAGGTACAAAAGAAGCACAGGAAATACTCAATTTGCTCGAGCAATTTAATGATAAAAACAAAGTAAGATTCCCAGAAACGTCATCGATTGGAATAAAACCAGTATCAGAAGAAGGAACAAAAAGACTCACTAGGAAGGCTATTCAGTATGCCATAGACCATAACCGTAAATCAGTGACATTTGTTCATAAAGGTAACATTATGAAGTTTACTGAGGGTAGTTTCAAACAATGGAGTTATGATGTTGCAATAGAAGAGTTTGATGCTAAAGAAAACAGCTCTGGAGAATTAATGATCCATGATTCAATTATCATTAAAGATTGTATTGCAGATGCATTTCTACAAGAAATTTTATTACGCCCAGAACGATATGATGTTGTTGCGACATTAAATCTTAATGGCGACTATATATCTGACGCACTTGCTGCTCAAGTCGGAGGAATTGGAATTTCACCAGGAGCAAACTTATCAGAAAAACTCACTATATTTGAAGCTACTCATGGTACTGCGCCTGATATCGCTGGAAAGAATATTGCTAATCCAAGCTCCCTAATTCTCTCAGCACAAATGTTACTTTCATACATAAAATGGGATGAAGCATCATCTGTGCTTGATAAAGCTTTTAGAAAAACTCTTGATGAGAAAAAAGTTACTGCAGATTTTTCAAATCATATGGGAGTAACAGCATTATCGACAAGCGATTTTGCCGAAGCAATAATTGAGAATATTACGTAAAACTAAGCTTTTTCTATGTTAGATGCTTGTTTACCTTTTGGTCCGTCAGTAACTTCAAAAGTTACTCTTTGACCCTCTTTCAAGCTCTTGTATCCATCACCTGAAATAGATGAAAAATGTGCAAATAAATCCTCAGAACCATCATCTGGAGTGATAAAACCAAAACCTTTTGCATCATTGAACCATTTAACTGTACCTTCAGCCATAAAACTTCCTACATATGTTGTGGGGAGGCGCCCCTTAAGTTTGGATTAAGGAAGCTTGGATACTTAATTTTGGAATCAGAATACAAAACAACTTAATGCAAACACCTTGAGTTTCATAAGTTACGGAAAAATCATATTAAAGTCAAGAAATTCTTGTTATAACAATGATTTAAATTCATCCATTGGGATCGCTCCAGACACCCTTCTGCCGTCCTGAAATACGATTGTTGGAGTTGATTGCACACCATATTTCTTTGCAAAATTCTGAATTTCATCAATTGGCGAGGCACAATCACCTTTATTATCTGGTAAATCAGCCGTTTTCATAAATTTTACCCAATTGGCAGCAGGGTCATCAGAGCACCAAATTTGTAATGACTTTTGTTCTGCCTCTGGATGGATAGCCAAGGGAAAAATAAAAGTATAAATCTCGACATTATCTATCTTCATCAACACATCTTTTTCTAGTTTTCGACAAAAAGGGCAGTCAATATCCGAAAAAACAGCCACCTTTTTTTGACCATTGCCCTTTTTAATTTTGATTGCTAAATTCATGGGGAGATTTTCAAAATCAATTCTTTGAAGGTCTGCTAATCTTTCCGCTGTAATATTTGTCTTGGTTTTTGGATCAACTAATTGTCCCTCAATAATTAAAAATTTAAATGATTTATCTGTATAGATGATTTGATTTCCCAAATAAACTTCATACAAATCATTAAAGCTAGTTTTTTTTATACTTTGCATTTTTATATCTGGATATTGTTTCTCAATCAGCTTCTGGAGATTCTTCTCATTGGCTTGCAGACTACAAATATTAACTAAAAAAATAAAAATAAATAACTTAAACATTTAAATCATCTTCCTCACTATGGCTTTTTTTAATAATTCTGAATTTTCAATTAACTTAATAGGATACTTGAATAAATTTGAAAATACATCACTCTTATTGACCAAAGTCTCATCAAGACAATCTGTGAGATTCATAACGAGTGATTCATCTACAGAACGAGATATCACATATTTTTTTATATTATTTTCCTGTCCAAAATCAATAATTCTTTTATCAGAAATGAGATTTTCTAGCATTTGAATATCTCCTAATCCCAGGTTTAATCCTTGCCCAGCCAGTGGATGAACTTTGTGTCCGGCATCGCCAATAAATAATGATCTTAACTTTGGATCATGTTTTATTTTATACAGAGTTAATGGAAAGTGGCTGATCTTAGATAATAACTCTACTGAAGCTAAAGTAGTTTGTTCTTTAATAAAATTAATTAATTGTTCACCCGAATCATCAAACAGTTTTTCATCGCCTTTTTTTAATCCAGATAAAACAATAGAAAATTCATGGTCTGAAAAAGGAAGAATGGCTAAAATTTTACTCTCTCTAAAATACTGCACTGCCCTATTCTCTAAATTATCGTCTGTTTTAAAGATAGCCGTCACAGCAAATTCATCGTATTTCTTTTTTTCTTCTCTCTCGGGCTTTTTGTTTAAAAATTTATTGAATCGAAAATCTGTATTAATAATAAGTTTTGAGGGTATTTGATAATTCTTTAAAATTACTTCGTCATTGTCAAACACAAACTCCAAATCCTCATCTTCCTTAAAAACTTTATGGATATCATCAAGATCTCTTGAAAAAGATTCAAATAAATAATCGCTACTCATGATATTAAAAAGTGGGAATGGCTTGGTTACACTATCTTTCAAATTGAGCTCTTCATTGTCAACAAAAATTTGAATATGCTTTATAGCGTAATGATTATGAAGATCTTCATTAAAACATTCACTGTACCATTTTAAGAATGTTGGTTTAATTGCAAAGAATCGTCTTTCAGTTTCTTGAACTGGATAAGCAAAATTCAAATGATCAATCTTATTTTTTATAAGTATTCTTCTTAACAAATTTGAGATTAGATTGTTCCCCAGAACAAGAATATTAGTTTGATCCATAATTAAATTTATTAATAAAGTTATCTTTAATTATTTTTTGATTATCTAGAAGGAAAAGTGATAGGCTACGTATTTTATTTATCCCGACATAATCATTAGAGAATCCCTCAACTAAAAAATGAGTTAGTTTCATAAATGATTTCATTTCTTTGACTCGATTATCAAAGTATTGTTTGAGTATATCTTGGTCAATTAGATATTGATTTTTTTGTAAAAGAGTTGAGAGGTATGCGATATCACGAATAGTCAAGTTTAAGCCCTGACCTGCAACAGGATGCATGGTATGAGCTGCATTTCCTAATACCAGAATATTTTCTGTGTATGGTTTGAGCATATATTGCTGTCGCAATGGATACACCAACTTTTCACCAATATCTTTAACCTGTCCCAATCTTTCGCCAAAATTTTCATGAAACAATTTAATAAATTCATTATTATTTAATTTAAGCAAACCCTCTATAAAATGATTATTTCCTGTCCAAACAAATTTAGATAATGAATAATTATCAATTGGTAAAAGAGCAATTGGGCCATCCGGAGTAAAGCGCTCATAAGCAATATTTTTGTGCTTTAATTGAGTATCTACTTCGCAAACTAACGCTGAATAATTAGCCATTTCATTGTCAACGGAAAATTCAAATTGTTTATCAAGTAAATTACCAATGCCATCAGAGAAAACTAAAAAATTATAATTATATTTTTTATCATCAACATCTCTAAAGAAATTTTCTTTAACATTTATATTAATAACTTCAGATTCAAAATGAATAGAAATATTTTTATTAGCGTTTACTTTATCTAATAATTTTTTTATCAATTGATCGTAACGTATTACAAACCCAACAGGATCCGACTCGCCTTGATCAATTATTACCCTTCCGAATGATTCTTTTTGGCTGGTATGAATTTTATTAATTGGAATAAATTCTAAATTTTTTTTAGGATCAATATTTATCTTTTTAAGAATGTCGATGGAACTAGCTGACAAAGCAAGTGCCCTCGATTGGTTAAGAAGCTGATCAAGATCTAATTTTTCATGGATAACTATCTTATGCTTCTCATGCACATTGAGTAATGCAGAGATCAAGCCAGCTGGCCCTCCCCCGATTACTCGGATTAATTCAATATGACTATCCTTTGCCAATGATTGATTCCAATTCGTCAATCTCTTTAGGACAGTTAGATGTTAAAACATCCGCTTGATTATTGTTAACCAATACATCATCTTCAATCCTGATACCAATATTTCTAAAAACTTTGGGTACTGATCTGTCATCAGGGAAATATAATCCAGGCTCAATCGTAAGAATCTGACCATTCATTAACCTGACTGGTTTACCTTTAGGGTCAAAGTAGTCACCGACATCATGAACATCTAGGCCCATCCAATGCGATGTCTTGTGCATGTAGAATTTTTTATATTCCTCTTTTTCAATAATCGTATTCACAGAATCTTTTAAAATTTTTAAATCTCTAAGGCCTTGAGCCAATACCTGAATAGCTGCAATGTGCGGGTCAATAAAACTATTATTTTTTTTCACTTGGCCAATAGCTGCTTTTTGGGCCTCCAAAACAACTGCGTAAAGATCTTTTTGAGGCTCACTAAATTTGCCGCCGATAGGGAACGTTCGGGTAATGTCTGACGCATACCCCTCATACTCACATCCTGCATCAATCAATATCAGTTCAGATTTATTGAGTTTAGATTGATTTTCAATGTAATGTAATGTGCACGCATTTTTCCCAGAGGCCACTATTGAACTATAGGCCTCATTCCTTGCATTATGAACCCCAAAAAAATATCTCAATCGCGCCTCAACCTGATACTCATATGAATCAGATTGAATATTTGCCATGACAAATTGATGTGCACTAGATGAAATATTGGCTGCCTGCCTGATGACACTTAATTCATCTATAGACTTTACAGACCTCATTCTGTCAGCAAAGGAATTTAAAGAAATAATTTCATTTTTTAAAAAAGCATCAGCTCTTTTATTCTTTGATAAGTGATTCAATTTTTTTGAAACTAAGTCTCTTAAATTTAAATCTTCTTGGAGCAGGTAAACTTTGGAATTTTTTGCTAATAAATCTGATATTGACTCATCAAAATGCTTGAGATCAAAACCTTGATCAAATAAAAATTCTTTTGCAGCTGCAGTCGATCCATAAATAAAGCCATCCCATATTTCTTTCGTTTTATCTTTTGTTTTTGAAAAAATCCAAGTTTTAAATGGTTTGCAATTAATTACCATTACCGCATCAGATTCTGGAAATCCAGAAAAATAATGAAAATAACTATTGGATCTAAATGGAAAAGTTGTGTCATTTGATCGTATCTGATCCGAAGAATTTCGAATGATAACGAGACCATTCCCCAATGTTTTGGCTAACTGCTTTCTTCTTTGTTTGTAAACTTTATTTTTAATTATCATTTTTATTATTCTCAAACTCTAGTCGTTCTGCCGTACCTATATCTGACCAATATCCATGGTATAAAGATCCATCAATTTTATTATTTAAAATATAGTCATCGAGAATTGATTTTAACTTTATTTTTTCGCCTTTTTTAAATCCCTGGAACATTTCTTTCCTGAATATTCCTATTCCAGAATAGGTAAAATCTTTGGTAAATGACAATTTTCTATCCTCTAAGCCATAATCACCAACTGTTTTAAATTCAGGATTAGGAACTAAAATTAAAAAGGCTGACACATCAGCAGACAGCTTATGCTTTACAAGAACACTGTAATCAAAATTAGTAAAAATATCAGCATTAGTCACCAAAAAAGGCTTGTTATCGAAAAATTCTAAGGCATTTACAATGCCGCCAGCAGTTTCAAGAGGTTGATCTTCTTCAGAGAATTGTATTTTAATATTAGATGAATTTTTATATTTATTTGATACAAATTCAATGATTTGATCGCCTAAATAAGAAACATTAATTAAAAACTGACTTATGCCTGCTTGTATTAATTTATTTAACTGTATTTCTAGCAAAGTTTCATTGCCAATCTTTAAGAGTGGTTTTGGGATTTTTTGAGTCAAAGACCCCATACGTGAACCCATACCAGCAGAAAGGATCATTGCTTTCATCTCTGTATCTCCAGATCTCTTTTTTTTAAGATTAACTCTTTTAAATAGCTTATCTTTGGATATTTTTGTGAAACATCAAGTATATAATCCTCAACCAACGGAATATCATCAAGGTACTGTTTTTTCCCATCTCGTAAAAATAATCTTTTAAAAATGCCTAAGATCTTTAGATGTCTTTGCACACCCATTATTTCAAAATCGACAAAAAAATCACCGAAATCACAAGGCATGTCAAAATTAATTCTAGCTAATTCCCAGTATTTAATACAAACATCAATGATTTGGGAATCATTTTTTTTATGATACGCGTCTTTGAGATAAGAAACTAAATCATATGTAATTGGGCCTATTAGGGCATCTTGAAAATCTATAAGACATACTTTGCCATGATTAATAAGCAGATTTCTACAATGGAAATCACGATGTACAAACTTTTTAGTTTGCTGTTCTATTCTTGCTATGAGGTAAGAATAAATACTTTCTAATTTTTTTTGGTCAAATTCTATGTCTTTTAAATACCACTCATGAAATAAATTGAGCTCATTTAAAAGAATCTTTGATGTATAAATTGGTACGTCAATATCAGAGCAACTTTTTTGCAAATGGATAATTGTTTCATTTAAATTATCAAAAATGAGATTGTCATTTTTTTTATCAAGCTTTTGGTAATGGTGCATTAATGAATAAGTTCCAAAGTCTTCCTGCAAAATGACCCCGAGGTTATTATCAAATGCATATACTTCTGGAGCTCTTACAGATCTGGCTTTCAATGATTTAGCGAGAAATAAAAATTGATCTAATGGCTCTTTGTCCGGCGGAGCAACCATCAAAATGCTTGTTTTATCTTTATCTTGAACTCTGAAGTATTTTCTAAAGCTTGCATCCTCTGAAGCCTTGGTAATCGTATATTCTGAGCCAATATTCATTTGAATAAATGTATGAACATCACTATTAAGCTTAAAGGTTTCTTTTTCCAATTTTTACCAAAAATATTAAATGAATTAATTGATATAAATTATTGATTTTATTTGATTTATTAAAAATATCATTTAAAATATATCCCCCAGTTAAAAGATTTAAAATTTTTTATTTAATGCATAAAAAAATTATCATACATTTCATTTTAACCAATATAGTTTTTTTTGGTTGCCTCTATGCGAATTTTGTTTTAGCAATCGACAATCCTAACGACACAGATTTAATTATCGAGGGAGAGACTCTTGAAAATATTGTAGATAAACAAATTAAAGCTAATGGTGATGCCATTCTAATTAAATCAGGTAAGCGTATTGAGGCTGACCAAATTGTATTTGACCAAATATCAAATGAGCTTGAAGCTGATGGAAATGTAAAGCTAAAAAGTGGAAATACACTTATTTCAGGCGAAAAGCTGATACTTAATGTTGATGATTCAATTGGTGAAATTCCAAATGCAACTTTTGATTCGGATACGGAGAATAAGTCTGCAATTAATCAATCTATTCGTGGATATGCAGAAAAATTATCCATTCTTGGGACAAATAAGACCAGTCTTGAAGGTGCTGAAATTACCACTTGCGAGGTAGGACAAACTGATTGGTTTATCAAAGGTACTAAAATAGATGTTGACAACAAAACAAGGACTGTTGATGCTACTAATGCCAGGATGGAGTTTAAAGGAGTACCCATTCTTTACTCTCCTAAAGTCAATTTTTCATTTAATAATCAACGTAAATCAGGCTTTTTAAGTCCAACATGGGGCACAACTACTAAAAGTGGTTTTCAAGTCAAAACACCTTATTACCTAAATATAGCTCCCAATAAAGACGTCACCATTACACCGAGATATATGGGTAAACGAGGTTTGCAAATTGGTGGTCAGTATCGATATTTAGGTGATAATCATAGTGGTGAAGCGAATATGGAATTTTTGAACAATGATTTCATGACGAACCAAGAAAGATACTTACTTAACCTAAAACATAAACAAAAATTTACTGATAATTTTTCAGGCTTTTATAAGTACCAAAAAGTTTCTGACAATGATTATTTTGCTGATATGTCCTCATTAGTGAGTAGGACTTCAAGAGTTATCTTGCCACAAGAATTCGGATTAGATTATAAAATTGGTTCATGGAATACTGGACTCAGAGTACAGAAATTCCAATCACTGACCACAAGATCTCCTTACGAGAAGTTGCCGCAAGTTTTTTTAAATCGAAATGATGAGTTTTATGGAATTCAGTCTTCAAGTCAATTTGAATTCACACAATTTGATGCTAATAATTCACACAATAAGTTTGTAAGTGGTGACCTATTACCAAGGGGCTATTCAGTTGGCGACTTCAAACCTACAGGCAGCCGATTTGTTTACAATCAGGAGTTTCAAACCACGCTGCATGAAAATAGCTACTCATATATAAGACCCAAGTTATCATTAAATTTTAGGCAATATGATATTAATCATGGCGCTTTATCAACCAATGAAAGTTTTGTAATACCTACTACTTCAGTTGATAGTGGAATGTTTTTTGATCGTTCATTTAATTTTTTTGGGAGCAATTTAACTCAAACATTAGAACCAAGAGCTTTTTACTCTTACACACCATTTCATGATCAATCGATGATTCCAATCTACGATACCAGATTGATGGATCTTAATATGTATAATATTTTCTCTGAAAATCAGTTTATTGGTTATGATCGAATCCAGGACTCGAACCAGATAACCACAGGCTTAACTTCAAGGTTTATAGATTCAAATTCTATTGAAAGATTATCCCTGACTTTTGCACAAAGATTTTACTTAAGTGATCGTCAAGTTTTAAATGACCCTCTCTATTCAAATGCTGGCTCTAGTCTTGAACGTGCCTCCAGTGATTTCTTATTTGGAGCAAACGCAAAACTTACAAAAGACCTGACCTTTAGAACAATGACCCAATATAATCCTGAGCAAAGTTCTACTAAACGCGTTCAATATGGGTTTAAGTACAACCCCCATCCAGGCAAGTTACTCCGATTCGATTATCGATTCATTGAAAATGCTTCAACGAATCAAACAAGACTCAAACAAACCAATATTTCAGGTCAATGGCCGCTTGGGAAAGGGTTTTATGCAATCGGTAGATACAATTTTGATTTAGAGAATTCTAAGGTAACTGAGTCTCTCGGAGGTTTAGAGTATGATGCGGGATGCTGGACATCTCGAGTTATGCTTCATAGGCTATCGCTTGCCACTGCAGAAGAACCTAATTACAGTTTATGGTTTCAGTTAGAATTGGGTGGTTTAGGAAGCATAGGCTCTGGCAAAGCAAGGAAACTTGACAGAGTGCTGATGAGAAATATTCCTGGAGCAGCATGGGCTAGCACATTAGATAATGAAATACGACGACAAAACTATGACTAACTATATGACAAGAACTATAATTTTTCTTTGCCTGTTGTTCAATTTTGGCCTTGTTTCATCATACCAAGAATTAGATAGGATTGTTGCAGTTGTAAATAAAGATGTAATTACACTCAGAGAACTTAATGAAGGAGTTGATAAAGCACTTCTTTTTTTTCAACAGAATGCAATAGATCCACCAGAGGAAGATGTTATCGAAAAAAAAGTTCTTGATGAATTAATAGAACAGAAAATTATCAAGGGTTATGCAGAGGACTGGAATATCAAAGCATCCCAAGAAGATATCGATTTACTTGTACAAAATATTCTTTCAGCGAACCAAATTACCCTTGATGAATTGAAATCGAATCTAAAGCAACAATCATCATCTTATGACAAGCTAGTTAAAGGTTTAAAGTATGAAATCATTTTAAAAAAAGTAAAAAATCGGGAAATCAGTTCTAAATTAAATATATCTGATTATGAAATAAGGAAGCATAAAGAAAAGATGGCAAAAATAAGACCTGATATATTTGATTTGTCCCATATATTAATCAAATTTTCATCAGAGCCAACAGCAGAAGAAAAAAGAGAGAAGCGTAAATTTGGTGAGGAAATTTTCAATAAATTAAAAACAGAGGATTTTGGTAAAATTGCATATGAATTTTCCGACTCTCCTGATGCCAGTGAAGGTGGGGCATTAGGAAAGTTAACACAAAGCGAACTTCCAGAAATATTTATTGATAAATTAACTAATCTAAATGCTGGAGAGTACTCAACTCCATTTGAATCGAATAATGGAATTCATATTATTAAGATTAATCAAATTGAGAGCTACAACGAAGCAAAAAATAGCTCTCAAAAAATAAAAAAATATTTAATAAAACAAATCGTTTTGAAAACTAGTGAAGTTACATCTGAAGATGATGTTATAAAAAAGCTTAAACGATATAAAAATGAAATAGATTCAGGTGCTGATTTCAGCGTGATAGCAAAAAAATATTCTGAGGACTTTTCGGCTAGTAATGGTGGAGAAATTGGCTGGGTTAACGAGGGACTTCTTGACCAAAAATTTGATGAACAATTAGTAAGTATTGACCAAAATGAAGTTAGTCAGCCCTTTAAGACAGATCTTGGTTGGCATATCATACAATACACAGATTCTAAGTTTGAGGATCTTGCATCAGAAAATATAGACAATAAAATTAAGTTTGAATTAATTAACGAAAGAACAGAGCTTTTTTACCAAGACTGGTTTTCATCATTAAAAGCTGAAAGTTTTATCGAAATTAGACAATGAACCATATAACAACTCTTGCTGTTTCAGCTGGTGATCCAGATGGAATTGGTTACGATTTATGTGCACTTCTCTATGAAAAACATCTCAATTACCATGTTGATATTTATGGAGATAAGGAAATTCTATTGTCCAGAGCCAAATTACTTGGCTTAAAAAATCTACACAATGAAAAAATCACAATTTATGATGTAAAAAATAATAAAAAGGTAAAAAACAAAAGAGAGTTAGTTTTAGAGAGTATTAAAGGTGCAGCTGAGTCATGTATTCAAAAAAAGTCCGTTGCTTTGGTAACCCTGCCAGTTAATAAAGAAAAATTATCCACATCAAGAAATTTATTCACTGGGCACACTGAGTATATCGCAGCATTTTTAAAAGCTCGCAATGAGCCAATTATGACTTTTATTGGAAATAAAAAACTAATAGTAGCTACCCATACAACACACATGAGTCTTCTTAATGCTATTAAAAAAGTTAAAAAAAATAACTTAATAAGTAAATTACAATTGCTTCACTCCTGCTTAAAAAATCAATTGAAAATCAAAAATCCAAAAATTTTAGTTACTGGACTTAACCCTCATGCTGGAGAAAATAACCTGTTTGGTGATGAAGAAGGTAAACATATCATTCCAGCAATTAATAAACTAAAAGAATTAGATATACATTTAGATGGTCCTGTGCCAGCTGATACTGCTTTATTAAAAAACAATACAAAGAAGTATGACTGTATTTACTACATGTATCACGATCAAGCACTGTGTGCTTTTAAATCTTTATTTTTCGACGTTGGTGTTAATCTAACGCTTGGATTGCCTATTATAAGGACATCTGTAGATCATGGAACTGCTGAGGAATTAGTTGGCAAAAAAGAGAAAGTATCTATAAAAAGTTTTTTAAATGCCCTTGATATTGCAGAAAAATTTTCTAAGTAATGATTAAAGCAAAGAAAAAATTTGGACAAAATTTTCTTATCGACAATCAAATAATTAAATCAATTCTTGATGAAATAAAATTTTCTGAAAGAAATAAATATCTCGAAATAGGTCCAGGCATGGGGGCATTAACCAGCGAACTTCAAAAAAAGACAAAAAAATTAGATCTTGTTGAAATTGATCCAGACATGATTAATGTTCTAAGAACAAAATTAAATAGCAATACACAGCTGTTTGAAGGCGATGTTCTAGGTTTTAGTGATGAATTCTTTGAGAAATATAACGTAGTTTTAGGAAACCTTCCATATTACATTGCAACAGAAATAATTTTTAGATTTGTACCAATTAAAAATGTTGATACTTTATATTTTATGTTGCAAAAAGAGGTTGCGGATAGACTAGTTGCTAAAATAGGTACAAAAGAAAATTCCATTTTGACTAATCTTTTGGGTTTTAATTTTAGAACTGAAAAATGCTTTGACATTAAGCCAGAATCTTTTGATCCCGCCCCTAAAGTTACTTCAAGCTTTATTAAATTAACAAGGCATAAAGACTATGAAAATGAAATTACATATGTTGACTTTAAGAGAATAATAAAAGAGTCATTTAAATTCAAAAGAAAAAATCTAAAAAATAATTTAAAAAATATTTTAAATCTGAATGACTTTGAAAATCTCGAAATCTTACCTACAAAAAGGGCAGAGGATCTATCTATTGAGGATTTTATTAAAATCACCAAATACCTGATCTCAAATGCATAGAGAGAGTTCTTATTGATATAATGTTAAAGTTTTTTTATAAGGAAAAAGTATGAATGTTATTCTTCTTGGAGCACCTGGCGCAGGTAAAGGAACGAAAGCTTCTTTTTTAAATAATGAATATCAAATCCCACAAATTTCAACTGGTGATATGTTAAGAGCTGCTGTATCAAACAAAACTGAGCTTGGTATTGAAGCAAAGAATTTCATGGATGAGGGTAAGCTTGTACCTGACTCTTTAATAATCAATCTTGTCAAAGAAAGAATAAGTCATGAGGATTGTAAAAATGGATTCATGTTAGATGGCTTTCCTAGAACAATAAATCAAGCTAAGGCGATTGATGATGCAAAAATTCAAATCGATTATGTTATATCTATATCTGTTCCCGATGAAGTCATTATTGAAAGGCTTTCAGGAAGAAGGGTTCATCCTGCATCTGGAAGAACATACCATATAAAATTTAATCCACCCAAAAATGACAATAAAGATGATGTCACAAATGAGGATCTCATTATTCGCGATGATGATAAAAAAGAGACCATTATGACAAGACTTAAAAATTATCATGAAGCAACAAAACCTTTAGAAGATTATTATAAAAACAAGTCTAATCTCAACTTCATCGATATCGATGGAACCCTTCAAATAGAATCTATTAACCAATTTTTAAAAAAAATAATTAAATAAAATGTTCGAAACATATAATTTTCATGAGATTGAAAAAGAGTGCCAATCCTCTTGGTTTGGCTCCAACAAGTTTGCTGCAAAAAAAGATTTATCTAAAAAGAAATATTATGTTTTATCAATGTTCCCCTATCCTAGCGGCAAGCTTCATATGGGTCACGTGCGTAATTATACAATTGGTGATGTAATTTCTAGATTTAAAAGGTTTCAAGGTTATAACGTCATGCAACCTATGGGCTGGGATGCTTTTGGACTCCCTGCAGAGAATGCCGCGATTAAGAATAATACTCTTCCTGACAAATGGACATACCAGAATATTGATGCAATGAAGGAGCAATTAAACTCCCTAGGTTTTTCCTTAGACTGGAGTAGAGAATTCGCAACCTGCGACCCTAGCTATTACAAATGGGAGCAATGGCTTTTTATTAAGCTATTTAAAAAAGGTTTGATTTACAAAAAGACTTCAAAAGTAAATTGGGATCCTGTAGACCAAACTATCTTAGCGAACGAACAAGTGATTGATGGTAAGGGATGGAGGTCTGGTGCGCTTGTTGAACAAAAAGAAATACCTCAGTATTTCTTTAAAATAACTGATTTTGCAGAAGAGCTTGATAAGGATATTAACAGCCTTGAGGAATGGCCTTCACAAGTAAAATTAATGCAAAAAAATTGGATCGGTAAAAGTTTTGGTTATAGAGTTGAGTTTCAACAAAAAGAATTTAATTCTATTGCTGTTTTTACAACACGTCTTGACACTCTCTATGGCGCCACTTTTTTAGCTATTGCTATTGATCATCCTATATCCAATGAGCTAAGCAAAACAAACAAAAAAATTAGTGATTTTATAAATGAAAATAAAAAAAGTGGGGTATCTACTGCTGAATTGGAAAAGGCAGAGAAAAAAGGTTTTTTTACTGGTCTATACGCTACCAATCCGATTAATGGAAAATCTATTCCAGTATGGATAAGTAACTATGTTTTAATGGGGTATGGTGAAGGCGCGATTATGGCTGTACCTGCACATGATGATAGAGATTATGAGTTTGCTAAAAAATACTCTCTTGATGTTATTCAAGTTATCGAAACTGATCAAGAATTATATACCGGTAAAGGCACCCTGATTAATTCAGAAGACTTTAATGGTTTATCTTCAGATGATGCAATTAATATGATTGGTAAACAACTTTCAAGTAAAAAAGTTGCAGAAAAACAAACCAAATATCGATTAAGAGATTGGGGCATATCAAGACAGCGATATTGGGGTTGCCCTATTCCAATCATTCATTGTAATGAATGTGGTGAAGTCTGTGAAAATGAATCTAACCTTCCCGTCATGCTCCCGCAAAAAGAAAAATTTGATTTTGATAATCAATCAATTAAAACCGAGATTGATTTCATTAACTGTATTTGTCCTAGTTGTGGCAATCCGGCTCAAAGAGAAACAGATACGATGGATACATTTGTTGAATCATCATGGTATTTTGCAAGATACGCATGTCCCACTGAGGATAAATCCATGTTAAATGATGAGGCAAATTATTGGTTACCGGTTGATCAATACATAGGCGGCATTGAACATGCTATCCTTCATTTACTTTATTCTAGATTTTTCAGCAGACTTCTGAGAGACGAAGGTTTAATAAATGTATCTGAGCCTTTTAAAAATCTTCTAACCCAAGGAATGGTTCTAAAAGATGGGTCCAAAATGTCAAAATCAAAAGGGAATACTGTTGACCCAGGAGAATTGATAGATAAATTTGGTGCTGATACTGCCCGATTATTTATAATGTTTGCAGCACCGGCAGACCAAAGTTTGGAGTGGTCTGATAAAGGTATTGAAGGTTCCCATAGATTTTTAAAAAGGATATATACACAAATATTTAATTTTAAAAAAATTCTAGATGGTCAAAGTACTTTTAACCTAGAAGAATCAAATCTTGATAACGAGTTTAAATTTCAACTCAACAAAACTATTGATAAAGTAACTGATGATATTGACCGAAGGAAAAGTTTCAATACAGCAATTGCTGCATTAATGGAGTTTGTTAATTATTTAAGCACACTCGATAAACAAAAATCACTTAATGAACTTTTTCTTGGTTATAAAAATTTACTGATCATGTTATCCCCGTTTGTTCCACATTTTAGTGAATACATATACATAAAACTTACTGAACATAGTATAGGCAATGAAACTTGGCCTTCAGTGAATAAGGATGCCCTTGTTCAATCAACACAAACGATAGTGATCCAGGTAAATGGAAAAGTTAGAGATAATATTGAGATTGAAAATAATGCACCACAAGAAATCATTGAGGAAAAAGCTTTTGCAAGCGAAAAAGTGTTAAGATTTGTAGAAGATAAGATTAGAGTGAAAAAAGTGATTTTCATTAAAAATAAAATACTTAATATTGTTGTATGAGAAAAAATAAATTTTTAATTTTCTGTTTATCATTTCTGTTGGTATTAAATTCATGTGGGTTTCAATTAAGAAAACCATTAGATCTAGACTATCAATCTTACGCAATTACTGGCGACTCATCTGGGTTATCAAAGCTTATTCACAAACAGCTTTCTTTTACAGATATCAAAGAAAATAATGATGGTGACGCAGACCTGGTTATTGAAATTATGAACAATAATTTTGAAAAGAGAATCTTATCGCTTGCAGGGAATGGTCAAGTTGGAGAATTTGAGCTTGTCCAAACTATTGAATACAGATTGAAATCAAGTGGCAAATGGTCTGAACCTAGAAGATTGGAGGCTATCAGAGAATACACATACGACCCTACCCTTTATAATGCCGCACGAGCGGAGGAGGGTTACCTTAAAGATTCAATGATTGAGCAACTATCAAGATCACTCATTACCGAAATTAATAATATAGGAAAATAAAATTGAAAGTTTTTGATCTCACTTCTGATGTGATTAAAAAACATAACATTTTTTTCTTATATGATCATGATTCATGCATTTCCGATCATTGCATGCATGAGATAAAAGTTATTTTAGAAATTAGAAATCTATCTGTTGAAATCAATGAAATCTCCTTTGAAGACGAACTGAATCAATACCTTTCCTCAGATTTATTTGGAGAAAGACATCTGATAAAAATCAATATAAAAAATGCAAAAAATATTTCGAAAATTAATGATTTAATAAAAGAAAATTCAAGTGATAACGTTTTCATTATCAAATACTCAAAAAAGGATAAGTTTGATTTTAAAGGACTAGATTCATTATTTATCGACACAGAGATCAAAGAATTTGAAAAAAATAAATATCTTACTTATTTGATAAACTCTTATAAAATTCACTTAACAACAGACGAGATAAACTCAATTGAGGTCGCAACTGCAAATAATTTTTTAGCACTCCATAATGTATTGAAATTAAAAACCTTATACACAAAAAATAATATTGAGAACCAGTCAAGCTACGAAGGCTTTGATATCATTGCATCGATTTTTAAAGACAAACAAGAGGTATTTTTTAATAAAGTTGATAAATTTTTACAATCCTTAAATGATCCAATTCAATTCAATAGTTTATTGTTTTGGTTTTTTAAAGCTGTTTATCGTCATAAAAATGATTCAAGCATTAATTTGAAAAATTTAAGGTTATTTGGAGATCTTGCAAAATTTTGCCAAGCTGCTTCATCAAAGATGAGTCTCAAACTTTTAGAAAATATTATTCAAAAAATTCACTTAGTTGATAAAATAAGTAAAGGTCAATATATTGATCTTGATGCTAAGTTGGAAATAAAAAAAATTTTACAAATTTGTTTTTTAAAGACACGTAATGGATAAATATATTAAAAATCTGCTTATTAATGCAAAAACAGACTCGGCTTCAATTGCAAATGCATCATCATTATCTAAGAATGAATTTCTTTTACATCTTGAAAAACAATTAATGTCTTACAAGACAAAAATTATTAGTGAAAACAAAAAAGATTTAAACCTAGCAAAAAAAAATCATTTAGATCCAGCCTTTGTTGATCGACTAGTTATCAGTGGTAAGGTGGTAGATTCAATGTGTGAAGGTTTAAGAAATATTCATTCTTTAAATGACCCGATAGGAAATATTGAAAAAATTAATGTTAGGCCAAATGGTTTAAAAATTGGAAAAATGCGAGTCCCACTTGGTGTCATATTGATAATTTATGAATCCAGACCTAATGTTACTATTGATGTAGCTGCCCTAGCGGTTAAATCAGGAAATTCTGTAATCTTAAGAGGTGGTTCTGAGGCTCTTCACTCAAATTTATTTTTAGGGAAGTTAATTCAAAAGGCATTGCAATTAGCTAAGCTTCCTCCAAATGCAGTACAAATAGTAAATAAAACTGATCGATCATTAGTTGCCGACCTGATCACGGCAAAAGACTATATTGATGTCATTATTCCTAGGGGCGGGAAAGGTTTAATCAAAAATATTAGTGATAATGCCAAAATACCGGTTATTAAACATCTTGATGGAAATTGTCATATTTATGTTGACGAGTTTGCGTCACTAAATCAGGCGATTGATATAGTTGAAAATTCAAAAACCCAAAGATATGGTACATGTAACACCCTCGAGTCACTTGTTATTCATAAATCAATTTCTGATCAATTTTTAAAAAAAATTGCATCCAAATTTAAAAAATATAAAGTTGAAATGCGCGGCTGTAATGAAACATGCAAGATACTTACCAACATTACAAAAGCCACTTCTGAAGATTTTTTTGAAGAATATTTAGCTCCAATCATATCCATTAAGATTGTTAATTCTCTGAAAGCAGGGATAGACTTTATTAATAAACACTCATCTAAACATACTGAAGCTATAATCACGGAAAATTATACTCATGCACAAACTTTTTTAAAGTTAATAGATTCATCTAGTGTGATGGTTAATGCCTCAACTAGATTTGCAGACGGTTTTGAGTATGGCCTAGGAGCTGAAGTGGGAATCTCTACTGATAAATTTCATGCTCGTGGTCCTGTTGGCCTTGAGGGATTAACCTCAGAAAAATATATTGTCTATGGGGAAGGGCAAACCCGCTCATAATGCAAAATAATATTGCGCTGTTTGGCGGTGCTTTTGATCCCTTTCATAATGGCCATCAATATATTATCAATCAACTCAAATTATTAAATTTTGAAAAAATTATTCTTGTCCCAACTGGAGTATCTGCCTTCAATAAAAATTTAACAGAAGCAAGACACCGTATTAATATGATAAATGCTGCAACCAAAAATGTTGAAGTAAGTAATTATGAGGTGAATCAATTAGACCAAATCACCTTTTCAATAGACACCATTAAATATTATCTAAAAACATATCCACAACTTGTTCTTGTGATTGGAGAAGATTGTTTTTACACCTTTGATAGATGGAAAGACTGGAAAAAAATCATTGAGTTAGTAAAAATAATTGTTATCAAAAGAAAATCAAACATTGATGACTTTCTTCTGATAGCAAAAACAAAAAAGATTGATGTAGTAAAAAGTTTCAAAGAATTTCAATGTCGACAAAATAACTGTCTGTATTACTACGACGGAGATGGCTATGCTGCTTCATCTAGTGAAATAAAAAAATTAATTAAAAATCAGCGCATCAAAGATATTCAGAATTTAGTCTCCGATGATGTGCTTCATTACATCACAAAAAATAAACTATATATCTAATTTAAAATTAGAATCTTTGTACCTGGTGATGCCCAGACAATTCGATTTGATATTTTGTTTTAAATATTCAATATTTTTGTCAACCTCATCCATCTCTGGATCAATTTGATTTCCAATCCATCCAACCGTCTTGATACCATTTGATTGGAGTACATGCTGAGTTAGTAAGGCATCATTTATACATCCGAGTTTTATACCTATAATTACGATTACAGGAATATCTAGATGGCGGATCAGGTCTAGATTCGTCCTAGATTGGTCCACTGGAGATAATAAACCCCCAACTCCCTCAATCAGAATACGATCATATTCGTTTTCAAGATCATTGATCTTTTGTTTAATAAGATTAAAGTCAATTTGTAAACCCTCCTCTTCTGTTCCAATATGAGGGGAGACAGCTTTTTTTAAGGAGTAAAAATTAATTTTACGATAGTCATCTATTGAAACCTGGCAATCTAAGAGGGTCTGAACATCTTCATTTATTGAACCCTGACTAAATCCAGCAGCAATGGGTTTAATGCCAATAATTTTTTTTCTCGATAAGATATTTTTTAAAAGGACCGAGGTAATATAGGTTTTACCAATCCCTGTGCCAGTACCGGTGATAAAAAATTTTTTCATTACTTCATTATCCTTATAAAATGCTCTTCTGCATTACGGATTTTCCAAGCATGACCAAGGATTACTTCATAACTGAGGATATTTTTATTATTCTTTTTATATTGATCTAAATGGTCAATAAGTTTTAATAAATATTTTTTTCCTCTAAGGCTTTTATGAGAATCCTCAGATTTTGTCACTCCAATTTTTTTTAAATCACGTAAGGCTGATAATGCATCGTCATATTCATTTTGGTACTCATCTCTTATTAGAACTGGATCGTAAAAATTATTATTATTCAATATCTCAGCATATTCTTGAATAGTTAAGAAATTTTGGGTAAGCTCATTATCATTGAAATTTTGTAATTCAATTAATGTATTTTTTAAAAAAGAGGAAAACAAAAATAAACCATCTATAGTTAATAAATTATTAATATTTTTGAATAGTTTATTAACATTCTCAGACCATTGAATTGAATTGCTTGAAATGATTAGATCAAAAGTATTTCTATCAAATGGTAATTCGTCCATATCTGCATTAACAAAATATCTTTTTTTAGATGAAAATAATTTTTTGAAACTTGTTCTTTTATTCATCGATACTCTTAACATATCTAACGAAAAATCAAGCTCATATATCTCCGCATTGGGAAAAATCTTTTCCAATAAGATAGAATTTTTTCCTGTTGCAGAACCAATATCCAAAACTCTCTTGGGATTAATTTTTATATAATTTAGTCTTTCGATCAACTCCTCAGCAATTATTGATTGCATTACTGCAACCTGATCGTAATGTTCTGCTGCACTGTTAAAATCTTTAATTTTTTTTAATTTATTCATGAATAGATATCATCAAGATAGGTGGCACATTCTTCAGGATGAGATAAAAAAGGAACATGCGAGGCTTTGTTGATAAATAATGTTTTTTTTACATTCCTAATATTTTTTTTCATGAATATTTGTGATTCAATAGGGACAATCTTATCTTGATCCCCAGCAATTAAATGTATATCACAATTCATATTGCCCATAAATGTTAAAAAATTATTTTTTTTCATATGAGATAAATAAAATTTGAGTGAATTAACATTGAGATTCTGGGTTGCTACACAGTTTGTCAAATAATTTAAGATTGATTTTTTGTTCTCTTGGCCTAATAGTTGTAGATTAAAAAAATTGGTCAAAGTTTTCTTTTGGTCATTCATGATCGACTTTGCAAAATCTTCAAAAATTTCTTCCTTGAGTCCAAACTCCCAAAAATCATTGTTAACGAAAAGTGGTGTTGATGAAGCTAGTATAATTTTTTTTACTTTTTCCCTTTTTAATCGACAAATTTCTATTGCAATTTGACCACCTAACGACCACCCAAAAAGGTCAAAAGAATCAAAATTAAAATCTTGTATTGCATCACTGATCTGATTGATACAATTCTCCCAGGTATCATTTTCATCAATTTCAGGCAAATCAAAGAATAGAAGTTGATATTTTTTTTTATCAAGCTTTTCAAAAAATGGCTTGAACACGTCTTTATTCATGGCCCATCCATGAATGAAAATTATAGGATGACCTACGCCTAATGACTCAATTAACATGTGATAGTGAATTATTCAGAGCCTCAGCTAACTGCATAATGTCATTTTTTGAATGTCTTGCAGATATACTTATCCTAAGCCTTGATTCTGAAAACGGGACAGTCGGCGAGCGGATAGCTGCAACATGAATATTTTTTTCTAAAAGCTCTTTTTGAATATTTATTACTATTTGATTATCTTTTATCAAGATAGGTTGTATGGGCCCATCCACATTCATTAATAAGTGTTTCTTATGAATCAGAGTACGAAATAAATTAACATTTTTATTTAACTTCTTTCTCAATTTTTCGCCTTTCATTATCAAGTCAATTGACTTTAAAATCCCATCAGCAAGATATGGAGGCGAAGCAGTTGTATAAATATATTCTCGTGATTTTTGTTTTAGATAATCAATTATTTTTTTTGATCCGCAAATCATAGCCCCCGATAACCCTGCAGATTTTCCAAAAGTGGTAAGGTGAATAATATTACTTTTATCTATCTCAACGCCCATCTGACTCTCAAGCAATCCCAGCCCTTTGGATCCATAGACTCCAAACCCATGCGCATCATCAATGTATAAAATAGTTTTATATTTTATGGATAATGAACACAGTCTTGATAAATCTGCAATATCACCATCCATACTAAATACACTATCAGTCACTATAATTTTATTTTCTTTTGTTGAATTTTTTAATTTTTCCTCAAGAGACTCATAATCAAGATGTGGGTAACGAGTGAATGGTGATTGAATTGAAAACATTCCATCATAGATAGATGCATGACAAAGTTTATCTAAGAAAATATCAAACTCGCCTTTTATTATATTTTTAAAAAAAGATACATTCGCGTTGAAACCGCTATGATAAAAAAGGCCATCTTCAAAATGAAGTATATTTGCTATCTTTAACTCTAGATTGCTGTGGCTTTGAAAGTGGCCTGAAATAAGATGGGATGCGCCTGAACCATTACCAAATTTATCGATTGATTTTTTCATGGCTGTTGAAATACTTTTATTATTTCTAAGCCCAAGATAATCGTTATCTGAAAAATTTAAATAGTCCTTATTTCTATCTTCCCTATTTCTCAATAAATTTTTTTCTTCAATATCTTGAAGTTCTAGAGCTATATCTTTTTCAATCATTAACTAATTGGTTTTTATTCCAAGTTTTCTAAACAATTCCTGATCCTTTTCGGATGCTGGATTATCTGTGGTTAAGAGCTCATCACCATAAAAGATTGAATTAGCACCAGCAAAAAATGCCAAAGCTTGTGTGGATTCATTCATTTTTTCTCGCCCTGCTGACAAGCGGACATAGCTCTTGGGCATAATAATTCTGGCTACAGCAATTGTTCTAACAAAATCAAAATGGTCTAACTCCTTTTGACCAAATAGTGGTGTGCCTTCCACTTGTGTCAAAAGATTAATAGGAACACTTTCCGGCTGAGGTGTGAGATTGGATAGCTGAGCTAATAACCCAGCCCTTTCATTAAGCGACTCTCCCATCCCAACAATTCCACCACAACAAACATTAATATCCTGATCACGAACATTCTTTAATGTGTCAAGTCGATCCTCGTAAGTTCTAGTGCTTATAATATCTCCGTAAAATTCTGGCGAAGTATCTAAGTTATGGTTATAGTAATCTAACCCAACGTCTTTTAACTGCTTTGCCTGATCTCCATCCAGCATACCAAGCGTTGCGCATGACTCCATGCCTAATTTCTTTACTTCTGTAATCATATCTTTTACGAGATCTAAATCTTTTTGTTTTGGACTTCGCCAGGCTGCGCCCATACAAAAACGAGTTGCACCGGAAGCTTTTGCTTCTTTAGCCGCATGAATAACCTCTTCGAGCGCCAATATCTTTTCATTTTCTACATCGGTGTCATATCTTGCGGATTGGGGACAGTACGCACAATCTTCTGAACATCCTCCAGTTTTAATTGATAGCAATGTACTTAACTGAACCTGATTGGGGCTAAAGTTTTCTCTATGCACTTGATGCGCCTGAAAAATTAGATCATTAAAAGGTTTTTCAAACAAAGATCTAATATATTTAATTGATATTGACTGATCGCTTGATAAATTCTTATCAATTTTATTAAAATGAATGGGTTGGTCCATATTAATCCTTTTTTTTATTTAAACATTATAATATCAGATGAAGTAAACTAAAAATAAAAATAAATTAACTAATGTATAAAAAATAATCAAATGTTTAATATTGTCTTATATGAGCCAGAAATTCCACCTAATACCGGAAATATTATTAGGCTTTGTTCTAACTCTAATTGTAAATTACACCTTATAAAACCTCTTGGGTTTGAATTGAGTGAAAAAACTTTGCGTAGAGCTGGTTTAGATTATATAAAAGAAGAGTTATTTGTCATCTATGAGAACTTTTCTGATTTTTTATCAAAAAATAAAAATATCAACTTGTTTGGCATATCAACCAAAGGGGAAAATCATTATCATTCAGTAAGTTTTAAACCTCATGATTTCTTTATGTTTGGACCTGAAACTCGAGGTTTGCCCGATTCTATAAGAAGCCAACTTGCACCTAATCATCTCCTGAGGGTGCCGATGGTAGAGAATAGTCGGAGTATTAATTTAGCAAATACAGTATCTATTATTTTATATGAAGCCTGGAGGCAAAATAATTTCTTAGGGAGTGTTTAATTTTCTGTTGTTAGTGATCGTGACAACAGATTTTTTACCGCGTCTTTAGCTGATATCTGATTAGTCAATACACGATAAACTTCACAAGTAATAGGCATATCAATGTTTTCATGCTTAATTCTCTTAAACACTTCATAACAAGCATTAACTCCCTCTGCAACATGACCAATAGATGAAAGGATTTCTTCTAAACTTTTACCTTCCGCTAACCGAATACCAACCTCACGATTACGTGAATACTGGCCGGTACATGTAAGTAATAAATCACCAATTCCCGCTAAACCAATAAATGTTTCTTCGGATGCATTCAATACCTTTCCAAATCGGGTTATTTCAGCTATACCTCTAGTTATTATGGCAGCCCGCGCATTATTTCCAAAACCCATACCATCAGATATTCCAGAAGCAATTGCAATAATATTTTTTAAGGAACCGCCAACTGTCACGCCAACAATGTCATTACTGAGATACACACGCATGCTGCCATGGTGAAATATTTTTGCTACAGAGTTAGATAATTCTATGTTAGTAGTTGCTAGGGTAACTGCTGTAGGAAGATCTCTTACTAATTCAGCTGCGAAACTTGGTCCCGATAAGACGCCGTAAGCAAGTTCTTTATTTGCAAGGTAGTCTTGAATTATTTCATGTGGAAAAAGACTAGAACCAGTCTCAAGTCCTTTATTAGTCCATATGATAGGCTTGTTAGGGTCAATAGTTTGTATTTTTTGAATTATTTCTGCAAAAGCGTATGTTGGCACTGAGGAAATAACAATATCTGATGATAATACTGCTTCATCAAATGAAGGTGTTAATTCAAGCTGATCAGGAAAAGGAAAATCACCAAGATACTTTGGATTGGAACGAGCTTTTTTCATCCCAGAGATATGACCAGAGTCTCGGGCCCATAATTTCACTGGGTAAGCTTTTGCAGCTTGAATTGCCAAAGCAGTTCCCCATGCGCCTGCGCCAAGAACCGCAACTTTCATTGTTTGATACCCCACAAATTGGTAACTTTAATGAAACCTTCAATGTCCCCTACTTTGGAGTACACTTTTACCCAATCATCAATTTTTTTTTCATCTAAAAGCTCGAGTGTAACGTTCTCATTCACCTTCGCAAGCACTGGACTTTCTGATGAAGGTTCTAGGTAAATTGAATTATTATCCTTTAAATTCAAAACTGTACTTTTGGATGATAAGTCACTCGTTTTGATCCAATTAATCAATCCCTCATGATCCTTCACTTTCTTCCATTCTTTTAAGCTCACGATCACCTCGAGCGGATATCCTTTCGTAACAATATAAGATTTTTTTGTCGAGTCTGATGGAGCCTCATGAAGGAATGCTTGATCAGCATTCACTGACATAAAATCTGCATGAGCAAAAGAACTTATGAAACAAAAAAACAAAAGTGGAAGCCACTTTTGTTTTTTAATCATTCTTTTTTTGCTCTTTAGCTTGTTGTTGTTTTTGTTGAAGGTATAAATTTTCAAAGTTAATCGGGTTCAATAGAACTGGTTGAAATCCTGATTTCGTTACCATGTCTGATACTGCTTCTCTTGCGTAAGGAAAGAGAATATTTGGACATGTTATCGCGAGAATCATCTCTAAACCTTCATCTGGGATATTGTTGATTTGGAAAATGCCAGCCTGGGTTACTTCAACGAGAAAGGCTACTTTATCATCTTGCTTGGAAGTAACAGTAACTTGCAGTGATACATCATAAAAACCATCTGCCAATGGTTTGGCTGTATTATTCAATTCAATACCAATTTTTGGCGCCTCACGATTCGTAAAAATCTCTGGTGCATTTGGAACTTCAACTGATGCATCTTTTAAATATAATTTTTCTATTGCAAATCCAGGTTGTTGCGCCTGAGATGGATCAACACCTTTTGCATTATTTTTTTTTGTTTTGGTTGCTTTCTTTTTTTTATCTTCAGCCATAATTATTCCAACTTAAATTTTTTAAAAAGTGATTTTACACTTTTAAATGTGTAAAACATAGTCTTAAATCTTTGAATTAGAAATCACTTTATCCAATTCACCCGACTGGTCAAATTCTCGTAAGTCATCAAATCCACCAATATGCTGGTCATTAATAAATACTTGAGGAACAGTTCTTCTGCCAGTTATTTCTATCATTTTTAATAGATCATCATCAGATTTATCAATAAATATTTTATTGATATTATTTAGTCCTTTTTTGTTAAGCAATTTCTCGGCATTGGTACAGTAAGGACAAAAATTACTTGTGTACATAATTACTTTCATATTATTTATATGGGTCTTTATTTTAAAAATTCAATACTTTTCATAAAACTAATCTTTCATTGTATGTAGACGATTTTTCAAATGATATAATTCAATCTATGTCAAAGAAAACTATCACTCTATTAATCCTTGATGGATTTGGTCACTCCTCTAACCATGACCATAATGCTATTTCTCATGCAAAAACTCCTAATCTTGATTTTTTAAAATCGAATTATCCAAACGGCTTTATTAATGCATCAGAAAACCATGTAGGCTTACCAGATGGTCAAATGGGAAATTCTGAGGTTGGCCATATTAATATTGGTGCTGGTCGTGTAGTTTATCAGGACATACAGAAAATAAATAACTCAATCAGAAACAACGATTTACAAAATAATATAGCCCTCAAAAAAAGCTTCGATGAACTTAAGAAAAATCAAGGTAGATTGCATTTTCTTGGATTACTTTCTGATGGCGGTGTCCATAGTCATTACGATCACTTTGAAGCTTTCCTGAAGATTGCAAAAGATAATGGTATAAACAATACCTTCATTCATGCATTCCTAGATGGACGAGACACCCCACCAAAGAGCGCTAAAAAATATCTTAATAAATTAGATACATGGATATCGTCAAACAGTTATGGTGTCATTGGATCCATAAGTGGTCGATTTTATGCAATGGATCGGGATAACAGATGGGATAGAGTCAAATTAGCTTATGACATGCTTACAGAAGGCCAAACTGATTATGTTTATCAAAACAGTATCGAAGCTTTAAACTCTGCATATCTTAGAGGAGAAACAGATGAGTTTGTCTTGCCCTCGTTAATAGATTCTGAAAGCATAATTCAAGAAAACGATATGGTAGTCTTTCTTAATTTCCGATCTGATCGTGGCAGAGAGTTAACTCGTGCCTTTAAAGATAAAAATTTTAACGAATTTGAAAGATCAACCAAATTAACTAGCCTCAATTATTTAACAATGACCTGCTATGATCAGTCATTTGAAAATATTTCAGTGTTGTTTCCCCCAGAGAAACTTGCAAATACACTTGGTTCATATTTAGCTGACAAAGGTTTAACTCAGCTTCGAATTTCTGAAACAGAAAAATATCCTCATGTGACATTCTTTTTTAACGGCGGTGAAGAAGCAAAATTTAAAAATGAAGATCGGATTCTCATCCCATCGCCTGATGTTAGAACTTATGATTTAAAACCTGAAATGAGTGTATACGAAGTTACTGAGAAATTAATTGAGTCCATTAATGCAAAAAAATATGATGTCATCATTTGTAATTTTGCCAATGGTGACATGGTGGGACATACAGGTAATATGGAGGCAGCAAAAAAAGCTGTCGAAGCCATGGATGAGTGTATTGGTGATATTATCTCAGCAACAGAAAATATATCTGGATCCTTAATAATTACAGCTGATCATGGCAATGCTGAATTGATGCTTGATGTTGAAAATAATCAAGTTCACACACAACATACAACAAACCTAGTTCCATTCATTGTTATGGACAAACGAGCAAAAAAAGTTTCTGATAGTGGTAGTTTATCTGATATCGCTCCAACAATACTTGCCTTGATGGATATAGAAGTACCTAGTGAAATGACAGGAAAAAATTTAGTCACCTTTTGATGAAAATAATTTTTATTACCCTTTGCCTCCTTTTTTATTTCTCCCCCGCTAAAAGTGGCATCGATGAAAGTTCAAAAGACTTAGATAATGTAAAGAAACAAATAAAGGATATTGATGAAGAAATCAAAAAAAATAAGGATAAAAAGAAAAATATTGATAATGAGTTAAAACAACAGGAAAAGAAAATTAGTAAAACGCGAAAAGAAATCCATAACATTAATAAAAAATCAAAACAAAATCAAAAAAAATTAAAACAACTTAGCCTGGATCAAAAAAAACTCGAAGAAGAAACAAACAAGAAAAAGATTTACCTATCAGCTTTCTTTTTAGACATTCATAAAAAAGGTGATTCGTCATATTTAAAATCAATTATTGATGGTGACAATCCAGGTGATATTTTGCGAGATCAAAAATTAAAATCCTACTTCACTAACGCACAAGTTGAATTAATCAATCAATTACAGACAGACAAAAAAAAATTATTGGATACTAAAAAAATTATCAATAAAACCATAGCTAGAATTGATCGTCAAAAAAAAGATAAAAATAAAATAAAGAAACAATTAGAATCTGAAAAAAGCAATAAAAAAAAATTACTTGCGAGTGTAGCTAAAGAGATAAAAAACAAAGAACAAGCGAAGAAAAAATTAATAGAGGATGAAAAAAAACTAAAATCTATTATTGATGAGTTAGTTAAAAAAGCAGCAAAAGAGGAAGAAAAGGAACAGTTAAGAAAAAAAGAAACAAAAAAAACAAAATCAACTGAAAAAGTTGTGCCCTATAAAGGTGGAGCTTTTGCCAAGCTAAAAGGGAAGTTAACGCTTCCTCTTAAAGGAAAGATTAGATATAAATTTGGAACAAAAAGAAAAGATACTGGAGTTGTATGGAAAGGTATCTTTATTGAAGGTAAGGAGGGTCAAGATGTTAAATCTGTTGGTCATGGCAAGGTAGCTTATGCAGATTGGTTGAGAGGTTTTGGTAATCTCATCATCATTGACCATGGTCAAGGGTATATGAGTCTATATGGTTATAATGAATCCGTTTTATTAAATGTCAATGATGAAGTTAAAGAAGGTGATATTATTGCCACAGTTGGAAATACTGGGGGTCTAGGTATAAATGGTTTATATTTTGAACTCCGTAAAAATAGTAAACCGTTTAATCCATTAGGTTGGACAAAAAAATAATATTATTCACCGATAATATGAATAACAATAGATCGATTATGGGCTGAAAATCGATGCTCATATAAAAAGATTCCCTGCCATTGACCAATTTGTAGGACACTGTTTTTAATGGGAATTGATAGATGCGTCTGCGTCAATGCCGTTCTAATGTGTGCTGGCATGTCATCAGCGCCTTCCATCGTATGAATAAAACCCGAAGAACCATCCGGTACTAATTTTGAAAAAAATGTTTCCATGTCAACCAATACATCTGGATCATAATTTTCATTAATTAAAAGGCTAGCCGACGTATGTTTGATATAGGCAGTAAACAAGCCATTCTCAATTGCAGAATTTCCTACAATTCTTTTAATATCGGCGGTAATGTCATAAAAACCACGGCCTCTAGTAGTTGTTATTTTAATATCTTCAAACTTTTGCATGATCTAATTTATTAATTAAAAATCTATCATTATTAAAATCAATTTCTAAAACGTCTTTATCTAAAAATTTACCAGATAAAATTTCTGTGGAAAGTTTATTTTCAATTTCATTTTGAATGGCTCTCTTTAGCGGTCTTGCTCCAAAAATAGGGTCAAAACCTGCCTTCCCAATTTCAGATACTGCTTTGTCTGTCACCTTTGCTTGTATTCCAATTTTTTTAAGCTTAAGTAATAGATTCTCTAATTGAATTTTTGTTATATCACGTAAATGTCTTTCACTCAGCCCGTGGAAAACAACAACATCATCTATTCTATTGATAAATTCAGGTTTGAAATAATCTTTCACCTCTGCCATGACTGAAATTTTGATTACCTGATAATCATCTTGGGTCATTTTTTGAATTAGGTCAGACCCTAGGTTAGAAGTCATAATAATGACCGTATTTTTAAAATCGACAGTTTTCCCCTTGCCATCAGTAAGTCTCCCTTCATCTAAAACCTGAAGAAGTAAATTAAAGACATCGGGATGAGCTTTTTCAATCTCATCAAGCAGTATCACACTATATGGCTTTCTTCTGACTGCTTCAGTTAAATAGCCGCCCTCTTCATATCCAACGTAACCAGGAGGGGCGCCTATAAGTCTAGCTACAGAATGCTTTTCCATAAATTCAGACATATCAATGCGAATTAAATGTTCTTCACTATCAAACAGAAAGCTAGCCAATGATTTTGACAGCTCAGTCTTACCCACGCCAGTTGGTCCTAAAAATAAAAATGATCCATACGGCTTTCCCTCGTCACTCAATCCAGACCTTGATCGTCTTATGGCATTTGAGATTGATTTGACCGCCTCATCTTGACCAACGACACGCTGATGCAATACAGACTCCATATTAATTAATTTTTCTTTCTCACCTTGCATCATTTTTGCAACAGGAATTCCAGTTACTCTTGAAACAACTTCTGCAATTTCATCAGCCCCAACTTCAGTTCGCAGCATTTTATTTTGTGACTCAGGTTTTGTTACATCAGCTTTTTTTAACTGTTCTTCAAGTTGAGGTATTTCGCCATACTGCAGTTCGGATACTCTTTGCCAATTCCCTTTCCTTTTTTCTTCTTCCATAGAAATTTTTAGAGATTCTAATTTCTCTTTTATATCTTTTGCTCCAGTTAAAGTGGCTTTTTCTGACTTCCAAACCTCCTCTAAGTCAGCAAATTCTTTTTCAATTTTTATAATCTCAGATTCAATAATCGCAAATCTTTCTTTTGAGGCAGCATCTTTATCTTTTTTTACGGCTTCTCGCTCAATCTTAAGTTGAATCAGTCTTCTTTCTAATTTATCAAGCTGCTCAGGTTTTGAATCAATTTCAATTTTTATTCTTGATGCAGCCTCATCAATGAGATCAATCGCCTTGTCCGGAAGAAATCGATCCGTGATATATCGATTGGATAATTCAGCTGCAGCAACAATTGCCGGATCTGTAATCTCCACATTGTGATGTAACTCATACTTTTCTTGCAATCCTCTTAAGATGGCAATGGTTGCTTCCACATCGGGTTCATCCACCATGAATTTTTGAAAACGACGCTCTAATGCAGCATCTTTTTCTACATACATTCGATATTCATTCAGCGTGGTTGCGCCGACACAATGTAATTCACCACGTGCTAAAGCAGGTTTAAGCATATTACCAGCGTCCATAGCCCCTTCAGTTTTGCCGGCTCCAACCATGGTATGAATTTCATCGATAAATAAAATAATGGTTCCTTGACTAGAGTTAATCTCTTTTAATACAGCCTGCAATCGTTCCTCAAAATCACCTCTGTATTTTGCGCCCGCCAATAATGACGCCATATCCAGTGACAATACCTGTTTATTCTTTAATGAATCTGGCACCTCCTGATTCACTATTCTTTGTGCAAGACCTTCAATGATTGCTGTTTTACCAACTCCAGGCTCCCCAATTAATACTGGGTTATTTTTACTTCGGCGTTGCAAAACTTGAATTGTTCTTCGAATTTCATCATCTCGACCAATCACCGGGTCCAACTTACCATCCCTTGCCAGTTGGGTCAGATCAATCGTATATTTTTGCAAAGATTGGCGATGATTTTCTGCATCTGGAGTTTTGATATTTTGTTCATTCCTTGCGCTCATAACAATCTCCTTTAACTTATTAAAATTTATTCCATGTTCAATTAGAATTTCTTTGAGACGACTTTTATCATTCTCAAGACTCAAAAGAAATAAATCCGTCGATATGTAATCATCTTTCAACTCAAAGGCTTTTTTTTCAACCCAACTAAGGAGTGAATTTAATTGTCTCGAAACAGTAGGCTGATTATCATTGGATTGCGATTGTGGAAAATTTTTAATCAGCTGCTCAATGGAGTCATAGGCCGTATTTTTCATTCCTGATAAACGAAGATAGTCCTGAATATCATCATTGTTGGAAGATGAAATCAGTGCCTTCAATAGGTGTGCTGGTTCAATCTGAGTATGATTAGACACATTTGCCAAGGACTGAGCCTCTGCAATGGCCTGTTGAAACTTGGTAGTTAATTTATCAAATCTCATCTTTCATTTTCCATATAAGAATTGTTCATATTTCTTATATGGTGATGAAATTTATTTTTTCAAATTTTTTTTTGGCTAGAAAGAATACTCAATAGATGTGAAGATTGACCTTCCCATACCTGGGACATTTACAGCATTGGCGTATGTAAGCCCCATGCCAGTAGTGTTCATGGTTTTCCCCTGGCCCATGTAAACACCGCCTAGAGGATGATCATAATCTCGATCAAATAAGTTATAAATACCCAGATTCAGTTGCAGATTTTCTTTTTGGTACGTGGACTTCAAGTCAACTAATGCATAGCCACTAGTTTCCATCTCCTGTCGGATATCATTAACATTCTTCTTGCTATCCACCAATTGGATATGAAGTCCGTTATTCCAATGATTAATCTTTTGGCTAAAGATCAATTTTAGATTGGTTGGCATCACATGATAGAGGTCATCATTCGCAAGGGTATTAACTCCTTTGACATGACTGAGTTTGGAATCAAAATAAAAATCCCCAAGCTTAGCAATATTGCCTAAATATTGGGAGGCCTTCACATCAAATCCCCATAGACGTGCATTTTGATTACCAAGGGTAAGTGTTCGAAATCCATCTGCCCTAGAAGTATAGGATACTGCATCAATATAGTCATCAATATAAGTTAAGTAAGGCTTAAAATGAACATTCCATAATTGTTTGCCAACATCATGGAATACGGCGGCGTAGGCAAAGGTATGTGCTGTTTCTTTATCCAAATTCACATCACCCACATATCCATTCCCATCCCCAAACCAGTTCGCCATGGAAGCTGCCATAGCACTGTTAGACCAAAGGTACCTTTCTTGCAAGGTTGGTGATCTATTCTTGATAGAGTAGCCAAACTCGTGGGTTTGATTCAGATTAGGAGAATAGGCAGCTGATAAGGATAAATCAAGATGAGTATCATCTTTTTTGTGATTGAGCGCATTAAAGCTATTTGCATCTGCAGCATAACCCATGTTGTTATACCCTTGTACGTCGTTGGTATCCATCTCAATCCGGGTGAGTCTGATCCCCGACTGGGTAAACCACTCTTTTGACCATTGGTGGTCTAATTCTGTAAAGATGCTATATCTATCTCGCTTACCGTCGTTAATATTTTTCATAACGTTTGGTGACATCATGCCTCCAGTGGGATCCCAGCTATCATCCACCTCATAAAACTGAGTTTCTAATCCGGATCGAAGTGTACTTTTGTCATTCAGATAAATATCCGATACTGCATTAAACCCAGTGGTGAAACCGTGGTGCGTCATGGACATGCCTGGTGTTCCAGAATAATTAAAGTTCTTATTTTTTCCAAAATTCATTTTGGTTTCTACCTGATGGTGATAGGCCTGAAGCTCCAGTTTCCCCCAAGCAAAAGAAATTGTGTCTTTAAGTTGAATCTTATGGGTGTGTTGGCCAACAACATCCATCCGCTGATTCATAAAACCTTGGTATGGCATAGACTGATAATCAAATTTAATTTCAAGTAAATGATTGTCTAACTGGTAGCCATAACTCAACTGATGATTCTCCATTCGATAACCACTAGAGGCGATTTCATCATCTCGAATTCCGCCTTTATCCGATGTTCCACCGTAATTGGATCCTTTAAAATTATTTGCGCTGGAATAATTATTGGACTGGGAATAACTTCCAGAATATTTGAAATATGCGTTACCAGAGGCAACAGAAGATTTGAAATGAACCCCTTGATCGTCATTGTTACTTTTGTAAAAACTTTTAATGTTGGTCGAATAAATTAATTGATCGTTCTGGCTAAAGGTAGGCTTCTTTGTCTTTATTTTTATACTGCCGGCAATGCTGTCGCCCCCCATACTCACTGGTGTGATTCCTGCAAATACTTTAATGAAATCAACATCATTGATATCAATAAAGGATAGATCGGTGTCGGTATGAGAGGTGCACGCAGAATTGAGGTCCACACCATCAACGCTGATCCTTATTCTGTCATCATTCAACCCCTGCATATAAGGTATCGAGGACACTGATCCATTTGCGGCATTATCAATCCCCGTAAAATACTCTAAAAGTGACGAGGTGTCCTGCTTGAATTGGTGATTAAGTTTCGATGAACTGATACTCTCACCCGAGGTTATCTCACCCGGGGTCACAACATCGGTGATGACATAAATATCTCTCAAACTTAAACCCTCGTTTGGATAAGTAGGGATGTAATCATTTGCATTTGAAACTGTATTTTGAGCAATTAATAAAAAAGAAATGAGAAAAAATTTTTTCATGTAAGTAATATATTATTATTTGGGTAGATTATAAGTTAAAGATCACAGCATATGTGCGACATATCGTCGCGCCAGGTGATTTATGATTTGACTGGTTTTTTTTGTAACTTTCTTTGCAAGGTTCTTCTATGCATATTTAATGCTTTTGCAGTTAAGGTGATATTAAAATTATTTTCTTTTAGAATCCTTTGGATATGCTCCCATTCAACCCTCTTTGCTGATGGAAGTTTAACATCTGGAATACTTTTGCTCAGTTTTTTAACTAAATTAAAGGAAGATAAAATTTCATCAGTAAGAACTGGTTTAATTAAATAGTCATCTGCGCCGAGCTTCATCGCTTCAACGGCGGTTGCAACACTTGAATAGGCTGTTAAGATAATTATCCGAGCTTTTATTGTGCTGTCACATATCTCTTTAATTAATTGTAGGCCATTTCCATCTGGAAGATTAAGGTCAATTAAATAATAATTTGTTGAGTTATTCTTGGAAATCTTTTTTCTCGCATCAGATATAGATTCAGATTCAATAATCTTGTCAAAGTAGTTAACTAAATTTATCTTTAAACTTGATCGAAATAATTTATCGTCATCTAAAATGAGGAGATTTTTCATTTTCTATAAATTACTGATTTTTGTGGTAAAAAAACTTTAACAACATTTGTGTTATTCACATAATGAATATCTATTGAACCTTCATATCGCTCAATAATAATTTTACTTAAATACAAACCCATTCCCATGCCAAAGTCTTTTTTTGATTTTGGCTTATCGTCAAGTATATTTTTTTTAAATTTTTTTCCATCATTTTGTATTTCAAGTACAAGGTTTTGATTATCAAAAAACAAACTGACTTTTACCATGCTTTTGGAGTCATGGATGGCATTGTCAATAATATGTATTATTGAATGAAAAAGCATATCGTCGTATTTGATTTTTACATTTTGTTTGGATTCGTAGTTGAAATTTATTTTTATCCTATTCATAGACTGTGAATAAAAATCACTAAGCATTTTGACGAAATATGATAATTGAATATTTTTTTTGGACTTTGAAAAATTATAATTATTGATTGATTTTATAATGTCTTTGCATTTGAATAATTGTGACTTTATGACTTCAAGTGCATCCTTTGCTTTTTCTGAAGTAATCATCCTACTCAACTCTTCATACTTCATTGCAATTGTTGCCATAGGTGTGCCTAATTGATGTGCAGTAGTTGCAGCAAATGAGGTCATATGAATGTTCTTATCTTTCTTTAAAAGTAATTCTTTTGCCTTTGAAAACTCCTCATCGCTCTCTCTATTAAGTTGCATGATCCAAAAAAAATACCAGACAATAAGAGATGTAATTATCAAATAGGCTATTAAAACTCCCCATAAATTTAGATTTCCTGAAAATCCTCCAAAATAATTCATTGATAAATGAGATATCGGTTGAGTATAAAAGCATACTAAAGAAAATGTAATAATTGATTCTATTGAATAAATAATTAAATATTTTTTATATAAGGTTAATGCTGCCGATACCATCGGAATTAGCATTAAAAAAATTAAAGGATTTTTATAACCACCAGCAAAGAAAAAAAATAATCCAATCCAAATTAAATCAATATTTGCTTGATAGAAAAGATATATATTTTTAATTTGACTAGGTTTTTTAAATATAAAGTTCAAATTGATCAAGCCTGAAATAAATAAAAGGAAAAATAAAAGGGAATATGGAATGGGGTAGCTGTAAGTATTCATTAATATCAGAATAACTGCAAAAAAAGATATTAAAAAAAATCTACCAAATAAAACAACTTTTAAAATTTTATCCAGCATAATTTAAGCTAATCTCAGTTGTGATGCCCAAGTCTAGAATTGGAAATTTTTTTGTCAATGTTTGCCTGCCAGGTAAGCGTGCGAGTGACTGTTTTTCTATTGGCTTATTATTTGATTGAGTTTTTTTTATTTTTTCCTCAAACAGTTTATTAAATGTCATTTAATTTTTCCTTTTAATAAGCCTAAAAGATATATGATTGCTCCAGTGGTAATGACCGAATCAGCGACATTAAATGCTGGCCAGTAATAATCATTTATATGCAGATAGATAAAGTCCGTCACATGCCCGTTTGAAAATCTATCAATTAAATTTCCAATAGCGCCGCTAATAATTAACATGATTGATATCGACCCATATGCACTTGAGATATTTTGTCTATATAAATAAATTAAGTAGATTAGGATAGCTAGGGATAAAAGAATAAAAAAATTGTTTTGCCAACCAGATGCGCTATCTAAAAAACTAAATGCAGCACCCGTATTTTGAAAATGAACAATCTTAAAAAAATTATTTATTTCCAAATATTCAGTGAAAGGAATATTTTTTTCAACCCAATTCTTGGAGAGCTGATCAATAAGTATGATGCATAAGCCTAAAAGAAACTTACACATACCTTCTTTTTTCTCCATCTCCAAAAAGATTTGTAATACAACGTTCACAGATGGAAGGATGCTCATCATGATTGCCCACAGAAGATTCAAAATGCCAACATCTGTCACATTTGTCATGATTAATTTTTTTAACACTGACAGAGAGTCCTTGTTGCTCTTCAATCAAACTCACGCTTGATACAATAAAGATATAGTGGAGTTCTGATTCATAAGGTTTTAAAATTTGAAAAGTTTCTGACTTACATGACAGCTGAATATCACACTCCAAAGCAGAACCTACTAACCCTTTCTCTCTTTCAGCCTCAATACTCTTATTCACTATTGGTCTGATATCTTCAATCTCACGCAAAAATTGAAGCTCTGTTTGATTCAAAGAGGAAGGCATAAATTCGTACCATGATTCCTTAAAAATATTTTGATCATTAGTTATCGTCTGCCATAATTCCTCAGCGGTAAAGCTTAAGATAGGTGCAATCATTCGTGTTAAAGCATGAGTGATGTGATATAAGGCAGTTTGTGCTGAGCGTCTTTCCAGAGATTTCTCTGGCATGGTGTAAAGTCGATCTTTAATGATATCTAAATAAAATCCTCCCATGTCCTCAGAACAAAAACTGACTAATTTTTTTGTTAGATGGTGAAAGTCATAGCTTTCATAAAGCTGAACTATTTCTTTTTGGAGAACTTCAGTTTTCATAAGCGCATATTTATCCAACAATAATAAATTGGGTTCTTCTAACATCATAGATGATGCATCAAAATCAGATATATTTGCACATAGAAATCTTAGTGTATTTCTGAGCCTTCGATAACCATCAGCCGATCTCTTGATGATCTCATCAGAAATATTTAATTCTCCAGAGAAGTCAGTCATTGCCACCCAGAACCTCAGAATATCCGCTCCATACTGGTCCATTATTTTTTGTGGGGCAATCACATTCCCTTTAGACTTACTCATTTTTTTCCCTTGACCATCCACTACAAAACCATGAGTTAGCAATGCTTTATAAGGCGCCTGTCCAGAAATAGCTGAGGCAGTTAGTAAACTGGATTGGAACCAGCCTCGATGCTGATCTGATCCTTCAAGATAGAGATCGGCAGGGTAATTTAAATTATCATTTGTTTTTAACACTGATTCATGAGTGGTCCCAGAGTCGAACCACACATCTAAGGTGTCCATCACTTTTTTATAATATTTTGCATCATCACCAAGATATTCATTAATATCCAAATCAAACCACGCATCAATACCATGCTCTTCAATCAATAGAGCAATTTTTTCAAAAAACTCGGCAGTCTTAGGATGTGGCTCATCTGTTTCTAAGTGGGTGAAAATAGTGATGGGTACTCCCCAATTTCTTTGCCGTGATATACACCAATCTGGTCTATTTTTCATCATTCCCTCAAGGCGTGCTTTTCCCCATGATGGAATAAATTCTGTTTGTTCAACCTGCTCTTTGGCAATATCTCTTAAAGTCTTTTGACCAAGTGATAAATTCATGCCGATAAACCACTGTTGTGTGGCTCTAAATATAATTGGGGTTTTATGACGCCAACAATGCGGGTAACTATGTTCAAACGATTTTTTAAAAATAAGCGCATCATTCTTTATTAACAGATCGATAATTTCAGAATTAGCTTTCCATATATTTTTTCCTGCAAAGAACTCCACATTGCTCTTAAAGCTGCCCTCTTCATTGACTGGATTTTCTACAGGCAGGTTATATTTCATGCCAACAACATAATCGTCTAAGCCATGCGCTGGAGCAGTATGCACCAATCCTGTTCCATCTTCAATTGTCACATGGTCGCCCAATATAATTGGAATATTCTTTTCGATATAGAAAGGGTGATTGAATAAAAAGTTTTCTAGCTCCTGACCAAGGATGGAATTTATTTTCTTGGCTGTTTGACCGGTTCTTGCAGCAAATTTATCAACAAGCTCATCTGCAATAACTAACAATTTTTCTTCTAGCTCAACAAGAACATACTTTAGTTTTGGATTAACTGAAATTGCCTCATTGGCTGGTAATGTCCAAGGTGTGGTTGTCCATATCACAGCGTAAATGTCTTTTTCAAGCTTTGACGAGTTAAATAATTGATGCAAGCCCCTTTGATCAACCCCTTTGAACGCCACATCAATTGATATTGAGGTTTTATTTTCATAATCAACCTCAGCTTCAGCGAGTGCGGATCCGCAATCAAGACACCAATGCACAGGCTTGTTACCTTGATACAGCATATTATTCTGGTAGATTTTTCCAAGTGAGCGAACAATGTCCGCTTCTGTTTTTTTATTTAATGTTAGGTATGGGTTATCCCAGTCTCCCAACACGCCTAACCTAATAAAATCATTTTTTTGATTAGCCACTTGCAGGTTTGCATAATCCCTGCACAATTGCCGAAACTTCTTTGAATCAAGGTTCTTGCCATGCTCTTTTTCGATAGCTAACTCAATTGGAAGGCCATGACAATCCCAGCCAGGGATATAGGGAGCATCGTAATCTGACAATCCTCTAGATTTAACAATAATATCTTTTAATACTTTGTTAACCGCATGGCCAATATGAATATTCCCATTGGCATATGGTGGGCCATCATGAAGGATAAATTTAGGTTTTCCTTTTTTTACATCCCTAATTTGTTGATAGTATTTTTTTTCCGTCCATGAAGATACCCAACCGGGCTCACGCTGAGCCAAATTACCCCTCATAGGAAATTCTGTATCCGGTAGATTTAAGCTATATTTTTTATTGTCATTACTCATAATTTGAAAAATTGTTTTACGTCATTAACATCAGAAGCTATTTGGAAAGACAATTCATTTGTAGTGGAAAATTTCTTTTCATCACGAATTTTTTTAAAGAAAGTGACATGCACATGTTTTCCATAGATATTTTTATCAAAGTCAAATAGATGAACTTCTAAAACTAAATTTTTTACACCGCCAAATGTTGGTTTTAAACCTAGATTAGCAACCCCAAAAAAAGAATCTAATTTTACAGCAAACACTCCCGTCAATGGTGGGCTTTTGTGAAACATATGGACATTTGCTGTTGGATATCCTAAAAGTCTGGCTTTTTTTTCTCCGTGAATCACTCTTCCAGCAATAACAAAAGGTCTGCCTAATAAAGATTCAACCTGATCAAAATCAGCATCTTGCAATGCGTCTCGAACTCTAGAGCTGGAAATTCTCTCATCATTAAGAAAAATTGTTCCTGGCTGAATGACTTGGATACCAAAGTGTTTAAGCTCGTTTATTCCAAATTGTCTTTTCTTGCCAAAACGAAAATCATCGCCAACAACCAATCCTTCTAACAACAATTTGCTTTGTAAAATCTCAATAAAGTCATTTCCTTCAAGATTGGAAAACTTCTCATCAAATCTGATCACATAGGCTCTATCAAGTTTGTGTGAGTGAAAAAATTCTAACTTCTCTCTTAGGCTAATCACTCTTTTTGGTGCAGCCTTAGGTTGAAAGAATTCTTTAGGATGTGGTTCAAATGTAATAACTGCTGACTCTATATTTTTTGCCCTTGATTCAGAGATAACATGATTTATTAGTGATTGATGACCCAAGTGAATACCATCATAATTTCCAATAGTAGCTATGCATGGACTACTGGCTTGTTCAAAATGGCGATAGATTTTCATAAGTTGTTTTTACTTAAGTTATGTAATTTAACGCCTTGTAAGAGAAGTAAGCTCCCAAAAACAAGAGCCCCTAGTACAACTAATGCAAGCAATAAAATCATCCTATAAAGAAAACTTATACTCACCCAGTACTGAAAATCTGGATTAATGAAGAATAAAATTATTCCCATCACAAATGCAGACAAAATAACCTTGATTAAAAAAATGAATGTTGTGGGTTCAATTTTAAAGTCATTCATTTTTTTTATTGATAAAAACAACATGACTGCGTTAAATGTTGCACCGATACTAATAGCTAGCGCAAGTCCGACATGCTGAAAATAAGGAATTAAGATTAAATTCATTGCTTGTGTAATAAACAAAGTAATAACAGCAATTCTGACTGGTGTTTTAATATTTTTTTGAGAATAAAAGACTGGAGCAAATACCTTGATCATAATTAATCCGATTAATCCAAAGCTATAAGCGAACAAGGCTTTGTGTGTCATGACTAAATCAAGCTCACTAAATTTTCCATAATAAAATAAGGTTGTAATTAAAGGTATGGATAACACTGCAATTCCAATTGCTGCTGGTATTGATACTAAAAGCCCTATCCTGATGCTCCAGTTCATGAGCTTGTTAAATTCTTCATATTTTTTATCAGAAAATGATGAAGATAATGCTGGTAAAAATACCGTGCTTAATGCAACCCCCAAAACACCTGCAGGAAACTCCATCAATCGATCTGCAAAGTATAACCAAGACACACTCCCCTGCTGAAGAAATGAGGCAAAAATAGTATTGATTAATAATGAAATCTGAGTAATGGAAACACCAATAATAGCTGGCCCCATCAATTTAAGAACTTTCCAAACACCATCATTTCTCAAATCAAAATCTAATTTTGGAGACCAGCCTATTTTTAAGATAAAAGGATATTGAAATAGTAATTGAACCACTCCTCCAAAAAAAACAGCCCATGCAAGAACAGTGACCGGCTCATCAAAATATTCGTTAAAAAATAATGCCGCAAGAATAAAACTTAGATTGAGGAATACCGGAGAAAATGCTGGAGCGGCAAATTTTCCAAATGTATTTAATACTCCTCCAAACATGGCAACAATCGATATGAGAAAGATATATGGAAAGGTAATTTTTAAAAGGTCAGATGCTAAATTAAATTGGTAAGAGCCATACTCAAACCCTGGAGCGCTAATATATATTAACCAAGGTGATGCGAAGACTCCTATGAGAGTAATTAACAATAAAATAGCGCTCAACAGAGTCACCACCTTGTTTAAAAATGCGTTAAATTCTTTTTTGGACTTATTTTTATAATCTGAAAGAGTTGGTATGAATGCTTGAGTAAAAGCACCTTCAGCGGTGATTCGACGTAACATATTGGGTAGTTTGAAAGCTACAAAAAAGGCATCAGTTGCTATGCTGACACCAAATGCTCTTGCAATTATCATATCTCTGACAAAACCTAAGATTCTAGAGATAATTGTTAAGCTGCTGAAACTTATTAAATTGTTTACGATTTTTGTTTTCATCTTAAGTTGTTATTATCGCAGATGACGGTATTTAAATGATTTAAAACTTGAAAAAAAACAATGTTTTCGCTAGAATACCCAATCTTATAAATTTTGAGTAATTATATATGGCAAATACTGCACAAGCACGAAAAAGAGCAAGACAAAATGACAAGCTACGCGCTCATAATGCGAGTTTAAAATCAGCCTTCCGAACTGCAATCAAAAAAGTGATAAAGGCGATTTCTTTAGGCGATAAAAAAGTTGCTAAAGAGACTTTTGATGCTAACGTGGCTATCATTGATCGCATTGCTGACAAAAAAATTGTGCACAAAAATAAAGCTGCACGTCACAAAAGTAGACTGAACTCAGCGATTAAAGCTCTTTAGAAATAACTAATTATAAAAAAAGGCGCCTATTGCGCCTTTTTTTATAGACTTTTCTTTATTTTTTGAAGTTTGTCAATTTCATCTTGATTAATGTTTTCTTTACTTAGAAAGGTAACATGTCCCATTTTTCTTCCTATCCTTGGCTCCTCTTTACCATACAAGTGAAGATTGAAATTATTTTCGAACATTATTTTGGTCCATTCAGGCTCATGGGGACTTGGCAATTCCCATGAGTCACCTAACAGATTAATCATAAATGCATTCGAATGATTTATCGGGTTTCCAATAGGCATTTCAGTAAGAGTCCGTACTTGTTGATCAAACTGGGAAAAGTAACAAGCATCAATAGTATAATGCCCAGAGTTGTGTGGTCTTGGAGCTATCTCATTTACAAATATCTCTCTACCAGAAATAAAAAATTCAACAGCCATGACCCCAACGTAATTTAACTTTAATGCCACCATTTTTGCTAAATCGGTAACATTTTTTTCAGTAAGTTGGTCAATATTTGCAGGAGCAAGTGTACTATCAAGAATGCCGTTAACATGCACATTCTCAGCTACAGGGTGGCATTTAATTTGCCCATCTGCGGATCTTGCTAACACGACAGATACTTCCTTATCAAGGCTTACTTGCTTTTCAAGTATGCAAGGTTTTTTTTGAAATTCATCAAAAGCTTCTGTTAAGGACGTCTTACAATCGACAGATTTTTGTCCTTTTCCATCATAACCAAACTCAGCGATTTTTAGAATTCCTGGAAATAAATCGTCTGAAATATTTGCAATATCCTGTTCCTCATTAATGATGTGAAATCTTCCAACAGGAATAGCATTTTCTCTTAAAAATGTTTTTTCTCTAATTCTGTTTTGAACCACTCTGACTGAATCACCATCAGGATAGACCTGAATTTTATGTTTTAAGTAATTTAATGAATCTGCAGGGATATTTTCAAATTCTGTGGTTGCTGCCTCGCATGTGGCTATAATTTCATCAAGTGCATTTTGATCATCATAGGCACTGCATAAATGAACATCGGCAATTTTTCCTGCAGGGCTTTGAGGGTCTGGATCTAAAACTGTAACTTTATAACCCATCTTATGAGCTGACATCACAAAATATCTACCTAATTGACCACCACCGAGCATGGCTAACATTTTTTTTGGAGTGATTATCAAGTCAGACTTCCTGATTTAACTTCATAGCTTTAACTTTTTCTTCTTGATCAATTCTAAATTTTTTCAATTTTTCCAATAAACCATTATCCTCTTGTGCAAAAATCGAAACAGCGAATAATGCAGCATTTGTTGCGCCAGCCTCGCCAATAGCAAAAGTAGCCACAGGGATTCCTTTAGGCATTTGAACAATTGAATACAGAGAGTCTTGTCCATTAAGATATTTAGTTGGAATAGGTACACCCAATACTGGTACTCTTGATTTCGAAGCAACCATTCCTGGCAAATGAGCAGCGCCACCTGCACCAGCAATAATTAAACCAATGCCATTACCATTTGATGATTCTGCAAAATCAAACATCAGATCAGGAGTCCGATGAGCTGAAACAACTTTTGCTTCATAAGGAATATTGAATTGATCAAGGATATCAGCAGCATTTTTCATTACCGGCCAGTCACTATTCGAACCCATGATAATTGCAATTTTTTTTTGTTTCATAATTTTTCCAATACTAAATAATAACCAAATTGTTACGGTGAATTAAATTTTCCTCAAACATATTTTCAAGTGGCTGATTTAAGCGTTCTGTCTTTTGTCCAATAATTCTCTCAACATCTACACTCGAAAAATTTGATAACCCTCTAGCAACCTCAACACCATCTTGATTCATGCATGATAACAGATCGCCCCTCTGGAAATTTCCTGAAAAACTTTTTACCCCAACTGGTAATAAGCTTTTTTTATTCTCTAACAAAGCCTTAATTGCTCCATCATCAAGAAATAATTGCCCTTTAGGTTTGATATTATCAATCATCCAAGTCTGTTTAGCATTTATCTTTTTTTGATTAGGAGAAATAATTGTCATCTGAAGGTTATTACCAAATAAATCCTTGAAAAAATTCTTTAACATACCTTTTCCTATGATCGAGGACGTTCCACCACGAGCTGCAGTTTTAGCAGCAAGGATTTTTGATCTAATGCCTCCGGAACCAATTCCTGAACTTGACGTTGTATTATGAGAAATTTCTGATAAAAATGGATCGTCTGACTGAATCTTCTCGATAAGTTTTGCATCAGTATGTTTTGATGGGTCTTTATCATAGAGTCCATTTTGGTCGGTGAATATCACCAACAAGTCTGCTTGAATAAGGTTGGCGACTCTTGAAGCAAGAATGTCGTTATCACCAAATTGAATTTCATCATATGCAACAGTGTCATTTTCATTAACAATTGGAACTGCTCCACTATTTAATAACTCATCCAATGCATTTTTTGCATTTAAATAGCGTTCTCTTGAAACTAAGTCATCATTGGTTAAGAGCACCTGGCCAATTTGAATATCTTTATTTTTTTTATGAAATAACTTTTTATACGCCTGCATCAATTCAATTTGTCCAATAGCTGCTAAAGATTGAAGCCGAGCTAATTTTGCTGGCCTTCTTTGTTTTCCACTGACATACAAACCCATAGAAATTGCCCCACTTGACACAAGGACGACCTTAACACCATGTTGTTTTAACCAATTGATTTCATTGACTAAAATATTTATATTTGACTGATTAAGGCCATTCTGGATCGATGAAATTGAACTAGAGCCAATTTTTATGACTATTTTTTTTATTTTATTGATCTTCATTTTCTAAAAAGTATGCAATTTCTTTTATCAACTCCTGACAACCTTGTCCGGTAAGAGATGAAATAACAAAAATTTTATCATCCCACCCTATTTTATCTTTAATTTGTTTCTTCAACGCATCTGCATCATAGTTAAGATCGATTTTATTCAGCACGATCCATCGAGGTTTATTAAACAATGTTTCCTCATATTTTTTTAGCTCACCAATGATCTTTTGTGCATCATCTATGGGATCTGAACCACCTATATTAGATAGTCCATCAATTAAGTGAAGTAATAATCTGGTACGAGTTAAATGTTTTAAAAATTTATCCCCTAAACCTACCCCATCAGAAGCACCCTCAATTAATCCAGGAACATCCGCAATCACAAAACTTTTATCAAAATCAAATTTAACAACACCCAAATTTGGTTGCAAAGTTGTAAACGGATAATCTGCAACTTTTGGAGTTGCAGCCGATACTTTTCTTATAAAGGAAGATTTACCTGCATTTGGTAAACCCACCAGACCAATGTCTGCAATAAGTTTTAATTCTAAAAATAATTCAAATTCCTCACCTGGTTCACCGTTCGTAAATTGCCTTGGAGCTCTATTAATACTTGATTTAAAATGTATATTTCCTAGTCCGCCTTTACCACCCTTGGCAACTAAAATTTTCTGACCATGTTGTGTCAAATCACCAAAAATGTTTTCTGAAAAACTATCTTTTATAACGGTTCCGACAGGAACCTTAAGAACAAGATCTTCTCCCGCCGCCCCATATTGATCAGAACTCCTTCCATTTTCTCCTCTTTGAGCACGATGTTCCTTCTTAAATCTGAAATCAATAAGAGTATTTAAATTTTCATCAGCTTGGAAAAAAACAGATCCTCCTCTACCACCATCTCCTCCGCTAGGACCTCCCATAGGTTCAAACTTTTCTCTTCTGAACGAAGCAATGCCATTGCCTCCATCACCAGCAAATACTTTTATTAAAATTTCGTCTATAAATTTCATTGGCTACACCAAATAAAAAAGCCCTATCAAATGATAGGGCTCGAATCAAAGATTTTACTCAAATCAGTTAGTAACAATATTTACTAGTTTTCTTTTCAAATGACCTTTAACACTAAAACTTACCTTACCATCCGCTTTTGCAAATAAGGTATGATCTTTGCCCATACCAACGTTTTCGCCCGGATGCATCTTTGTGCCACGCTGTCTCAAAATTATCCCGCCAGCTTTTACAAACTGATCACCAAATACTTTAAGTCCTAAACGTTTAGCGTTTGAGTCTCTTCCGTTTCTTGAGCTTCCGCCCGCTTTCTTATGTGCCATATTATTTTCCTAAATATTATTTTGCGTTAATTTTAGTAACTTTAAGCTCAGTAAAGTTTTGTCTATGCCCCTGCGTTTTTTTGTAATGTTTACGTCTTTTCATTTTAAAAATCATAACTTTGTCATGTTTTCCGTGGGAAACGACTGATACATCAACATTTGCACCCTTAACTGTTGGAGCACCAATTGTAGTTTTATCACCGTCAACTAACGCTAGGACGTTGTCTAATTTTAAACTTTCACCTTCTTTAGCAGTAAGTTTTTCTACTCTCAGGATATCTCCCTCGGATACTTTATACTGCTTTCCACCAGTTTTGATTACAGCTTGCATTATAATTCCTATTATCTAAACATATGTTTGTTTCTAAAGACCGAACATTATATGAAAAAACTTGAATTTAATCAACAAAATAATCAAATTCAACATAGTATAATAGTTGAACTAATTAAGACGGATTAAGACGGATTAAGACGGACAAATAATTCTAAATTGCTAATAAATAAAAGTGAAAACCTTATCCCAAAAAAATATAACATTAAATAGCGATCAACAAGATCATCTACAAAAAGTAAATGACGTGATCAGGTCTTCATTGGATTCAGAGGTTCCACTAATAAATCAAGTAAGTAAACATATTATTGACGGTGGTGGTAAGAAAATGAGGCCTCAATGTTTGTTAAATTTAGCTGGACTCGCAGGTGGTATAAAAGATATCCATTACCAATTAGCAGCCATTGTTGAATTTATTCATACGGCCACCCTTCTTCATGATGATGTTGTGGATGACTCTGATACTAGAAGAAGCTCCCCAACTGCAAATATAAAATTTGGAAATTCGGCAAGTATACTGGTTGGAGATTTTATATATTCAAGATCTTTTCAGATGATGGTTGAATTAGATAATATTGAGATAATGGATATTCTTGCCTACACCACAAATAAAATTGCTGAAGGCGAAGTACTTCAACTTATCAATAAGAATAACTTTGATGTTTTCCAGGATGATTATTTTAAGGTTATCCAAGCAAAAACAGGGGTTCTATTTGAAGCCTGTGGAAAATTAGCCTGTATAGCAAATAAATGCACCTTAAATCAGAAAAAATCACTATCCTTAATTGGCGAAATCTTTGGTCAAATATATCAATTAATTGATGATGTGCTTGATTATTCAGGCGATACTGCGAGAATTGGTAAAAATTTAGGTGATGACTTAAAAGATGGGAAAATGACTCTCCCACTTATATTTGCTGCTGAAAAAGCAAATATCAATGATCGTGAAATAATAAAAAATGCGATTAATCATGGGGATTTTAGTCAATTAACAAGAATCATATCGATTATTAATAAAACAAATTCCATTGATTTCGTCAAAAAAATTATTAAAGCAAAGTTAGCTATTCTTGAACTTGAAATGTCCTATTTTAAAGATAACATATATAAAGATCGGATGATGGATTTTATCTCATCATCCATTAAGAGAAACTTCTAGATCATTAAGCTAAAAAAATTATGTTGGGAAGAAAAATTCTAATTTATGGTTCTATTGGTTCTGGAAAAACCACTTTTTCAAGAGAAGTTTTCAACGACCTTACGCTAATTGAGTTAGATGAAATTAATCGAAATTTAATCGAGCCTGGAAACTCAGGATACGTAGAACTAAAAAAATTAATAAGCGAAGAATATTTTGAAGCCGATGGTCACATTAATAAAAAAAAATTAAAAATCAATCTATTCAATGATAATAAGCTAAGGGAAAAAATTGAAAACATCTTACATCCATTGATATTTGACGAGTTAAATAAATGCATTAAAGGAAAGAATTCGTATGTTGTTATCACACCTCTTGTCAAAACAGTGTTACAAAAAATAAAATTTGACCTAAAAATAAAAGTTCTTTGTAATTCTAATATCCAAATAAAAAGAGTAGAATCAAGAGATAATTTAGAAAAAAATGTTATAAAAAAGATTATTGCTTACCAAGAAAATAACTATGAGTTAATACAACCAGATTTCATATTTGACTCAGCGGGTGATCTTGAATTACAACTTATTAAACTTAAAAATATTTTATGATTAATGTTGAATTTCCAATAAATGAAAAATATAGAAAATATCTAAAAATTGAATATTTGTTTAATCAGTACCATTTTTTTATTAAACAAAAACATTCTAATCATATAACAAATATTCTTTTTCAACTCTTATTTAAACTTAATTCAAATGCCGCTCGAGCAGACATCAAAGTTGAATTAATAAATGATCTTCAAAGAATCATAACAAAATATAAAACCCATGTTGATGAGGCAACAAAGCTCAAAAATAACCTTGAAAAAATTAATTCTTTTTCTCCCTTTGCATTAAATAATAATAAAATGATTCAAGAATTGAGAGTAAGGTCAGAATCTCCACAAGGGATAAATGATATAGATTTTTCTAAATATAAGATATGGGCTGAACTGCAAAATACCAAATCTCGTAATTTATTCTTTAGGGATTTATTTAAAGATTTATTTATTATTAATGAATCCCTTTCATTCATTTTGAAAGTTTTAAGAAAACATTCTACAAAAGAAAACCTAACTGCAAACAATATGGTTGCTCAATTAAAATTAGATCCTTCAGTAAAATTTGATTTACTGACCATTAATTTAAAAAGTAACTCGATATATGAGCCATCAATTTCGGCAAATAAATATGCTATAAATATAAACTTTACACACCCAGTTGATGACAAAAAAACAAAACGAATGTTTAAATTCTCTGTATCACTTCATAGCTTATAAAAGGTAAAAAAATGAAAAAACTAATCACAATAATTCTCCTATTTATATCAAATTATCTACTAGCTGATATTGCTTTCAAAAATCCAATTATAAAAAATAATTTTGGTAAAAAGGTTACCGCTGGATTTGTAACAATTATCTCAGATGAAGACCTTCAAATAATTGATATATCTTCAAACATTAGCAAAAGAATTGAAATCCATACTATGTTAATGGAGGGTGATGTAATGAAAATGAGAAAAATTGATTTTCCAGTTATCACTAATAAAAAGCCACTTGAATTAAAGAAAAGCGGTGATCATCTTATGATCTATGATCTTACTGAAAATCTTGATGATTTAAAAAATACTACTCTTACTTTTAGCTTTAAAAACAATAGTGGCGAAGTAATTAAAAAAGATATTGATTTCTTAGTTCAATAACTTCCATCCTTCTCTTTGAGATGAGATTCCTACAGCCCCGTTTTTTTGAGCGTCTGCTAAATCTGACAAATTCAAACCTCCAAGTGCATACACAGGTATATCTGAATGATTAGCAATTTCTCTAAACTTGTTCCAACCCATTCCCTCTCTTTCAGGATGACTGAGTGTTTTTTTAATCTGTGACAATACAACAAAATCAAAACCAAGATCATTAGCAAGCTTGAGTTCATCAAGACTATGGACTGATGCTCCATTAATAATGTTCTTGTCGAGCTTTTTGACCTTGTTTAAATCTGTTGACGTATAGTGAATTCCATTACTATTGATTAAATCTTTATGTCTAGAATTAATTAAAATTTTTGAAGCACAGTTTTTCATTAAAAATTTATAAAAATAATGAAGTTTATCAATTGATAGAAATGGTTCTCTATATTGAATCCAAATATCTTTTAAATTAATTTTTTTTATTATAGATTTTTCATCTTCAAAAAAATTTGTAATTAAATAATACGGAGGTAATGCAAGCGCTTTAAGAATATAAATATTTTTTGGAAGTATTTTTTTTGGCCATGAATTAATATTTTCAACATTTATCCACCTGTAATCATTCACTTCTTTTTTTTGAATTTCACCAGTCCATCCAGTGATTTTGAAGAAAGTAATTCTTATAACTCGTTTATCTTGAAAAAATTCTCTTGTGATCCACTCAGTATATGAGAGAGGATTAATGCTTATTTCTTCAAATAATTCCCTTGATAAACATTGATCTAGTGATTCATTTACCTCAACTTTGCCGCCTGGAAACTCCCAATAACCGGGCCAAGGTTGAGAGGTTAATCTTTGAGAAATAAGAACTTCGTTTTTACTATTTATTAAAATTCCTGCAACAACTTTAGTTATTTTAGGTTCTATATTCTGCATTAATTTTTACATATTCATAAGATAGATCCGTTGTAAGGATTGTCGCCACCTCTTTTCCTCTTTTCAGATCAATACTTAACTTGAATTCTTTGGATTTCATCGCTCCGATGGCTTTCTTTTCAGAGTATCGTTTTGACAGCATCCCATTTTTAACCACAATATCCTTATTAAGATAAAGATCAATAACAGAAACATCAAGATCAGTTAGTTGCGCGTTACCAATGGCTGACAAAATTCTGCCTAAGTTTGGATCTGAAGCAAAAAAAGCAGTCTTTACAAGTGGAGAGTTTGCAATCGCCTTACCAATAATCTGGGACTCTCTCAAATTTTTTGCATTTTTTACTTCTATCTCAATAAACTTTGTGGCTCCCTCGCCATCTCGAACTATTTTTTCTGCTAAATCTTTTGCAATCTCAAGTACATTATTTCTTAACTTAATATACATCTTATCTTTTTTAATAATTACAGGATTATAAGCATCATTAGATGTTGATATAACAAATGAATCATTTGTTGATGTATCTCCATCCACACTGATTAAATTAAATGATCTGTCAGCTACATACCTAATCAAATCTTTAAGCAAAGTTTTGGAAATTTTCGCATCAAGAAAAATAAACCCAAGCATTGTAGCCATATTTGGATGAATCATTCCCGACCCTTTTGCAATTCCTGTGCATGTAATCTCATTTTTTCCAAGATTAAATTTTTTGCTTACAGCTTTTGGGACAGTATCTGTTGTCATAATTGACTTTGCAGCATCAATCCAATTTGATCCATATTTTATTTTTGTTAAATTACTCTTAAAAGAGTCCTTAATTCTTTCAACAGGAAGATTCTGTAAAATTACACCTGTCGAAAATGGCAAAATTAAATTTGGGTCCAAAGAAAAATATTTGCCAAGCTCTATATTTATTTTCTTTGCATCTTCGATTCCTTTTTGGCCTGTACCAGCATTAGCATTTCCAGAATTAATAATAAATAGCTGTGGGTCATTTAACTTTAAATTATCTTTTGCAAGTAAGACTGGGGCTGCACAAAATTTGTTTTTGGTAAAAACAGCCGCCGTCTTTGATTTTTTACCTAGCTCTACAATAACAATGTCATCTTTTATATTTTTTAATTTTATTTTTGCGCCAAAGGTTAAAAATCTGAATCCAGGTACATTGAGAATATTTTTCTTTTGAGGAGCTTTTAAATTTACTGTCATTTGATTCTCCAAACTGTTCCGTTAGCAGTATCCTCTAAAACCACACCTAGAGAATCAATTTCATTTCTTAATTCATCAGCTTTTTGGTAATCTTTTTGCAATTTTGCCTGCGCTCTCTGTTGAATTAATCTTTCAATATGATCATGATCAATCTTGCTTGATTTAGTGAAAAAATCTTCCTGTGGAATTGCCATCAAACCAAGAGCTTTTAACACGCTATATATTTCATTTGCTAAATCATCATTAGCCCCTTTATTGAGCTGATTAATAAGCTCAAATATTATTGAGATAGCCTTTGGGGAATTAAAATCATCATCTAAAGCATCTTTAATTTTACTCAAAGATGCTTTAGACCAATCCAGATCAACTTGAATACATTTGTATGGCCTTAGTCCTATATAAATTTTTTCTACTGCAGCTTTTGCATCATTTAGATTTTGATCTGAATAATTTAATGGACTTCTGTAATGAGATTTGTAAACAAAAAATCTTATGACCTCACCACTGTATTTTTTTAAAACATTTTTTAATGTAAAAAAGTTTCCTAAAGATTTAGACATTTTTTCATCATCAACATTAACAAAACCATTATGAATCCAGTAATTAGCCATTTTATGATCATGACAAGATTCTGATTGTGCAATTTCATTTTCATGATGAGGAAAAATTAAATCCTGGCCACCGCCATGTATATCAAAACTTTCTCCAAGAATATCACTACTCATTGCTGAACACTCAATGTGCCAACCAGGTCGTCCCTTACCCCACGGAGATTCCCAACATGGTTCATTTTCTTTTGATAGCTTCCATAAAACAAAATCACCAAAGCTCTTTTTATTATCATCAATCTTTACTCTTGATCCAGCATCAAGATCATCAACATTTTTTTTAGACAATTTTCCATAATCTTTAAATTTTGCAATTTCAAAAAAAACATCTCCATTTTTTCCAACATACGCAAAATCCTTGTCAACAAGGATACTAATCATTTTTATCATAGAGGGGATTGCATCTGTAGCTTTTGGTTGAAATGTTGGAGGAATTACGTTTAGAGCTTTCGAATCCTCATACATTGAGTCAATATATTTATCTGTTAATTCGTTAAATTTGCACCCTTGATCATTCGATTTATTAATTATTTTGTCATCAATATCTGTAATATTTCTAACATATTGAACATCATAACCAGAATTTAAAAACCATCTGTAAATTAAATCAAAAACAATCAGCACTCTTGCATGGCCCACATGACAATCATCATAAACAGTCATACCGCATACGTACATCTTTACATGATTCTCAGTAATTGGCTTGAAATTTTCTTTTTTACTTGTAAAGGTGTTAAAAATTTTAATCATAAATAGTATGAGACAAGCTTATTTGGTAAAATAAATGTATGTTTTTTGAGATTATAGTATGTCAAAACGTTTTTTAATAGCAGCTCTCTTTTTTGTATTCGCTTTTTCACGTTATTCTTTTGCTGATATTTCAAAATTAAATAAGCTGATAGAGGAAAAAGATTATTTAGAAGCAAAAAAAATAGTAGAACAACATCTTGATTCTGATAAAGAAAATCCCCAATTACTTTTTATTAACGGAGTGTTGCTATCAGAATTAGGTGAAATTGATAAAGCCATTAATGTATTTGTTTCATTAACAAAATCTCATCCTGCATTACCTTAGCCTTATAATAATTTAGCAGTCTTATATGCGCAGAATGGTAATTTTGATTTAGCAAAAACAGCATTAGAGAAATCAATTAAAACTCATCCAAGCTATGCGACAGCTCATATAAACCTAGGGGATTTGTATACGCGTATGGCAAGTGAATCCTATAATCAAGCACTTCAAATTGATAAATCTAACAAAAATGCAAAAACAAAACTTTCGTTAATAAAAAAATTATTTAACTTTCAACCCATCAATAAAAATATTGTTCTTACCAAAGACACTGAACAAAAAAGTCAAACATTTAATGAAATTAAAAATAAAGAAGAAATTATCAATGAAAATATTTTAGCAATGATTGATAACTGGAAAAATGCGTGGATGAGTCAAAACTTTGATCAATATATTGAATATTACTCAGCTAATTTTAAAAATAATAAAGGAATGGATATAGAAAAATGGAAGCAATTTAGGAAACCTAGAGTTATTAATAAACCTTCAATTTATTTAAAGTTAGAAAATATAAAAATTTCAAAAAATAAAAATTTATATAGCGTTTCTTTCACACAAACTTACCAATCTGGTGATATTGATTCAACCACTAAAAAAACACTTTTAATTGAATTAATTGATGATCAATTTAAAATAGTCAATGAAATCTCTTAAAAATCTTCTCTGTACTACTTTTTTTTGTAGTCACGCCATTGCTTATAGTGATAGTTATCAAGCTGATAATATTGAAAATCTTTTAATCAAATCGTTATATGAAATATCTGAGGGTGAACTGAGTGATGCATTAATTACAATAGATGAAATAATCAAACAAAAACCAAACTTTAAATTGGCTCACCTTATTAGAGGAGATATATATCAGGCCTATGCCCATGGAATTTCAGATTTTGGATCATCAAGTAACATTTCAAAAGAAAAAATTGAAGATTTAAAAGATGAAGCAAAAAAAAGAATCGAAAGTCATTTGCATAATGGCACTGATATTATTAAATCTACTCGAGTAACTATCCCTCAAAGCATAAATAATTTAATTTATGTAGATACAAACAAGTCCAGATTGTATATATTTGAAATCAAAAACCATTCTTTAATAAAGATCTTTGATGAATATGCCTCCATTGGAAAAAATGGATCAGGTAAAAACTTTGAAGGAGACAAAAAAACACCATTGGGGGTCTATACTCTTGGAAAAAAAATAACTCAGCCTTTAAGTGATTTTTATGGTGAGGGTGCTTTCCCAATTGATTACCCCAATGTATACGATAAGCTATTAAATAAAACAGGTCATGGCATCTGGATTCATGGAACACCAAAAGATACATATAGCCGGGCTCCAAAGTCAAGTGATGGTTGTATTGTTATCTCAAATGAAAATTTGAATATCTTAGAAAGTATACTTAAAGATAAAAATACAAAAGTTATTGTATCTAAGTTATCTTATGATCAATACTTCGCCGACGAAAATAAAATAGACAATCACAACACCTTCATGAGTTATTTTGAATCATGGATCGACAATTGGACATTACAGAATTATTCAGCTTATATAGCTTTTTATGATACCAACGCTAAATATAACTCAAAAACATTTGATATATGGTCCTCAAAAAAGAAAATGGTTTTTGATAGTACCAATGATGTTCAAATTGTCATTGATAATCTGGCGATTATTGATTACCCTGAGGAAGAAGATTATGTGAAGTATGTCGAGTTTACTCAAACATACAATAGTGATCTATTAAAACAGACGTCACAAAAAAAACAAATATGGAGAAAATTTAATAATGAATGGAAAATTATCAGTGAATCAACTCATTAAATTTATATTAGTTTGTATTGTTTCAACATTTTCAATACTTGCACAGGCTGAGCAAGTTTTTTTAATAAAAACTTCTAAAGGCGATATCGTAATTGAAACATATGCAGATAAAGCACCGATCACTGTAAAAAACTTTGAATCTTATGTGGATTCAGGTTTCTTTAAT
>MDSZ01051725.1_pt1 | contig 71655 bp, 63 predicted proteins | sample 811201 | NCBI WGS metagenome assembly MDSZ01 (sample SAMN05326647, study PRJNA326480) | marine metagenome | isolation source: seawater | place: Indian Ocean: North | collected 2010
AATTGAGGTGCTAATTTTGATAAAGGGTTTTCCATTAAAATGGTGATTCTGAGTTTGATTGATTTTCAAATCTTGCATATTCACTAATAAATGTGGCATCTACTTTCCCAGTCGGACCATTACGTTGTTTGGCAACAATTATTTCTGCTTTTCCTTCATCCTCTTGTTCCTTTGAGTAAATCCATGGTCTATATAAAAAGATTACGATATCTGCATCTTGCTCAATGGCACCACTTTCGCGTAGGTCTGATAATTGTGGTCTATGATCTTGTCTTTGCTCTACTGCTCTAGACAGTTGTGATAATGCAATTACCGGTAAATTAATTTCTTTAGCTAAGGCTTTAAGTGACCTTGAAATAACAGAAATTTCTTGTTGACGATTTTCACTACCTCTTGGCCCTTGCATCAATTGTAAATAATCAACTACTATCATATTCACTTTTTCCTCTGCGACTAATCGTCTAGCTTTTGCTCTAAGCTCACGTACAGTTATTGCAGGAGTATCATCAAGATAAATTGGTGCTTTCTCTAACTCACCTGCAGCGTAACTAAGATTGGACCATAATTTACGCGGTAATTTACCTGTTCTCACAAAATGCATATTTACTCTAGCTTCAGCACAAAGTAATCTCATAGCCAAAGATTGATTACCCATTTCTAAACTGAACATACCTATACCAATTTTAGTATCTATTGCGGCATTACGAATCATAGAAAGAGCCAAAGCTGTTTTACCCATTCCTGGTCTACCGGCAACAATAATCAAATCACCATTTTGAAAACCTGAGGTTATCTGGTCTAAATCAACTAACCCCGAAGGAACGCCAGTAATACTACCGCCTTTTTTCCTTTGTTCTTCTAATACATTTAAAGCTTCAAGCATTATTGGATTAATTTGTTGGAAACCACCTTTTAATTGATTTTGAGTAATCTTAAACATAGATTTTTCAACTGTCTCTAAAATATCATTTATATCGTTATTATCATCATAAGCTTCTTTTGCTATTTGGTGTGAAAGAAAGATTAATTTTCTTAATAGAGATTTTTCAGCTACAATTTTTGCATATTTTTCCACGTGTGCTGCTGTAGGTACTGTATCAACTAAACCAGTTATAAAATATATTCCCCCGACCTTTTCTAAATCATTATTTTTTTTTAAATATTCTGAGACGGATAAAGTGTCTATAGGTTCAGATTTGTCAGCGAGTTTATCCATTGCAGAAAAAATTATTGCATGTACATCTTTATAAAAATCATCTGATTTTAGCCATTGTATTGATTTACTAACAGCCTCTTTTGATGATAGCATTGAGCCAAGTACTGCCAATTCTGCTTCTTCAGAATGAGGTTGTACATTTAGTGTATTACTTTGTTTTTTCATAATATTTTATTTTTCTAAATAATTTTTTACCCACTTAAAATCATCCCAAGCAAGCCTCTTTAAATCTGGATTTCTTAAAAGAGCTGAAGGGTGGTAAGTAATTCTAAGTGGTATTCCAAAAAAATTATATTTTGATTTTCTCATCTCACTCAATGTTAGTTCTTTTTTTAGTAATGTTTTTCCTGCAATTCTTCCGAGTGCAACTATCAGTTTAGGTTGTATTAATTTTATTTGCTTAATCAAATAAGGTTGGCATTCTGATATTTCAGATGATAAAGGTGTTCTATTATTTGGCGGCCTACATTTTAGGACATTAGCAATGAAAACTCCATTATCTCTATTTTTCCCAATTGCTGATAATATTTTGTTTAATAGTTGCCCCGCTTGTCCTACAAATGGCTGTCCAATTAAATCTTCAGTTTTTCCAGGGGCCTCACCCACAAGAAAAAGATCTGCATTTGAATCCCCTGAACCAAAAACAAAATTTTTTCTAGTTTTACCTAGTTTACAATTTTGGCACAAATAAATAGATTTATAAAATTTTTCAAGCTTATTCGCTGTTTCAGTTTGAGTGTGTTCATTTAACTTATTAGTATAAACTGTAGAAAGTTGTAAATATAATTCATTTCCAAAAAGTTTTTGTTGCTGATTTAAATAACTATTAATCTTACTTTTTGAGTGCATAATCTATTCAATAGTTGATTTTCTCCAAGTTACGTCACCATCAATAAATTTCTCAACAGCAACTGAAGTTACTTTTTTTTCCTCAACATAATTAGCTGGTGTTATTTCTTCAATCTCATCAAACACATCAAGTTCTTCTTCTTGATGGGTACTTATCGCCTTATTTAACAATCTCTCTTGTAGTTCGAGTTTAGCTTGACTTGACATTGCGGAAACGACTTCATACATATTGTCAGCTTTATCCTCTAAATCACGAAACGGTATAGTTTTAAGTCCCATTGCATACTCCTTTTTTTATTTTAGTTACCTTATTTATTAAATCAACTTTTGCAAGTTCAAAATTATTATTAACGATAATATAATCAAATTTGTCCTTATACTCCATTTCCTCTTTGAATCTATTTAATCTTTTTTCAATTTCCTCTGCAGAGTCAGTCCCTCGATTAAATAATCTTTCACGAAGTGTTTCAATACTAGGCGGCATTATAAATATAGATACTGTACTTTCTGGATATTGTTTTGCGATTGCCATTGCACCTTTCACATCCGTTTCTAGCAGTAAAAGACTATTGTTTTTAATTATATATTGTAAATCATCTTTAGAAGTCCCATAATAATTGCCGTGTACACTTTCCCACTCTGAAAAAGAATCATTTTTAATCATTTTTTTGAATTCATTTTTTGAAATAAAATGATAATCGACTCCGTCTCTTTCAATATGTCTTTTTTCTCTAGTAGTGTATGAAATTGACCATTTGATGTCCCTAACAACTTCTTGGAGAGCTTTACAGAGCGTTGTCTTTCCCGATCCAGATGGTGCTGAAATCGTTATGAAATTTACAGTCATAAAATATTTTGAATTTGTTCACGTATTTTTTCTAGTTCACCCTTCATTTCGACTACCTGCATTGTAGCATCAGGTTGCGAACTTTTTGACCCTAATGTGTTTATCTCTCGACCAATTTCTTGCAATAAAAAATTTATTCTTTTACCTACTGGTTCATTCTTATCTAAATAATCAGAGAGTTGTTTTATATGACTTTCACATCTCACAATTTCCTCTGTGACATCCGCTCTTTCTGCTAAAAAAGCAATTTCTTGAATTAACCTAAATTCATCTATTTTAGAATCATCAATTAAAGTTGATATTTTTTCTTTTAATGAAACTAACTTTTCTTCTTTATATCTTGTCGTGATGCCCTTTGTTTTTTCCAACATAATATTCAGACATTTTATCCTATTAATTATATCATTATATATTTGTTGACCTTCAACTTCTCTCATTTCTTTTAGTTGTTCTAAGGCTTTACGGAATACATTTAAGACTATTTTTTCATCTATTAGATTAGAATCATCTATTTTTAATAAATCATTAGTTGATATGACCTCACTAAGATTTAACCTTTGGCCATAATTAACATAAATATTTTTGAGGATTTTTTGAATTGATTCAAATCTATCTTTATTGAATTGCAAACTTTGGAATTTATTGTTTTCTTTTATATCAATTCTAATTTGCACATTTCCTCTTTCCAGCTCATTTTCAAGAATTTTTAAAATTTTGTTCTCAATTATTACTTCTAATTGGTATCCTCTAAATTTTACTTCAAGAAATCTTGAATTAACTGATTTAATTTCAATTTGAAATTCATTTTCATCATTGGAAGAAAAGCTTCTACCAAAGCCTGTCATACTTTTAATCATACTACTCGCGCCTTTAAGGATTGTGAAATTAGGTAATCATATCAGTCATATCCAATATTGACAAAAATAAATTATTTTCCCCTTTTTTTACATTTAATGGAGCATTTAATTCGATATTTTAGATTTAAGCCATAGTGACGATATACTAATTGAAATTATATGATGATTACCAATAGAAATATCATTTATAGGTTTTAAAAAAGCATAATCAATGCCTATTGGATCCCAAATCAATCCAATTCCGCCAGTAAAATTATTTACATTGTTTCTCCCCATTCGCCAAACAATTTTATCTTTATAAATAAATTCTAACCCATAGGCTTTTTCTAACGACATTGATTTATAACTTAAGAAGCTATCCAGACTTGAATCATTTAATAAAAATTCTAGTTTACCCATTAGATTAATATTTATTGAATATGTTTTAAAATAATCAATCATATAAGATATGCCTAGTGATCCTGAAGGTAAAGTTCCTTCAATTCTACCGTTTTCCCAAATAAGTCCTGATGTAGGTAAATTTTTCATCACGAAACCTAAGGAGACTTTTTCAAATATTTTGTTTATACCGAAATCCAAACCCACACCTAGTGCAAAATTTTTATTTAGGGAATAAGTAATAATTTTATATGCGATGCCGACTGGAAAACCCATAATTTCTTTTGAAAAAGCGCTATGAATCCCAAATTGGTGTTGGTTGAAGAATTTTAGTTTATCTTTATCTAATCTTTCACCATCATCAATAATACCATTACCCTCACCAATGTCATTTGTTCCAAATTGTCCATCTAAACCCCAGTCCAAAAGCATATTTCTAGTATCAGGTATATTTGATATCCCTTGGTAAATAAGGTTAATGTTAATTATAGTTGATTTTTTCTTTAATTGAAAACCCACTAATTCATTATTTATCATACCATTAAATCTAGTCTGGTGTGTAAAGGATATGTTTTGTTTTAGAGGATAAACCAGACTGGGGTTATTTATTGTTGAGTGCACAGATTTAATATTTAATGAAGAATTAGAATTACCTATTGATGCTGATCTAGCATCAGTTATGTAATCAAACAATTCCCAACCATACTTAACCCATACTAAATCTCCCAAGAGAAATGAAAAATTAAAAAAGATGATAAATATCTTATAAATCGTATTTTTTTTTAAGCCCATCTAAAAATCTTAATGCCTCAATTGGAGTCATTAAATCAATGTCAATATCTTCTAATTCTTTGCATAGCATCAGATATTTACTTTGAAAAACTTTCTCGTTATCAATTCTTGCATTTAATTTGATATTGTTGGATTCATTTCCAGTTTTACTAATATACATATCTAGAAGTTCCTTTGCTCTTATTATTACCTTTTTAGGTAACCCAGCCATTTTAGCGACATGAATGCCATAACTCTTATCACCAGGACCTTTAGCAATAGATCTCATAAAAATTATAGAATCTCCAAACTCTTTCACTTGCACATGATGATTTTCTAAACGTTCCAATGCATCTTCTAAATCAGTTAATTCATGATAATGTGTAGCAAAAACAGTACGTGGATTTACTCCCTCAGTATTATGAAGATACTCAGTAATTGCCCATGCTAAGGATAAACCATCATACGTACTTGTACCTCTTCCTACTTCATCTAGTAAAATTAAACTTTGATTTGTAGCATTATTTAAAATATTTGAAGCCTCATTCATTTCTACGAGAAATGTACTCTCACCTCCAGCAAGATTGTCACTTGCCCCAACTCTAGTAAATAACCTATCAACAATTCCAATTCTTGCACTATCTGCTGGAACAAAACAACCAATTTGCGCCATAAGAGTTACCAATCCCAACTGCCTTAGGTATGTCGATTTGCCAGCCATATTAGGACCAGTGAGTAAATGTATTTGATTATTTTTTGCATCCATTATTATGTCGTTTGGTATAAATTTTTCTGTTGATGGAAGCAATTTTTCTACTACTGGATGCCTTCCTTGTTTTATTATTAATACCGCCTCTTTTGTTAAAGTTGGCTTAACATAATTATTTTCTATTGATAGGGTGGCAAATGAGGTGTATAAATCTAGTTTCCCTATTGCTCTAGCATTTACCTGAATTACAGTCTTGTGATGTATTATATATTCACAAAGGTCAGAAAATAAATTCTTTTCTATTTCTAAAATTCTTTGTTCGGCATTTAGTACTCTCTCTTCATATTCTTTAAGACTATCAGTTATATATCTTTCTGTATTAACCAAAGTTTGTTTTCTAGTAAATGATTTAGGGATTTTTTCTTGGTGTCTCTTTGTTATTTCAATGTAATAGCCATAAACCTTATTGAATCCAACTTTTAACTTTGAAATATCTAATCGCTCTCTTAGTTCTTTTTCATACGATTTAATCCAATCCTTACCACTATTAAAAATCACTCTTAAATTATCGAGCTCTTCATCAAGTCCAGTTTTAAATACTTCACCACTTGTAATATTTATTGGTGGATTATCATTCAATGAACTTTTTATTTTTTCTACAATGCTAGAAGAATCTTGAAATAAATCAGAGATTATTTCAATATCTTTACTTTTGACTTTTGATAGTTCATTAATCCAAAAAGGTATTTTCTCCAAGGTGTTAGCAATTGAATAGGTATCTATAGGCGTGGATCGATTTTTGCTGATTTTCCCAAGTATCCTTTCTATATCAGAAATATTTTTTAAAGATTTCCTCAAAGTCTTCAATATTTCCTTTTTTTTTGAAAAATCTTCTACAATATTTAACCTCGATTCCAACTGATGAAGGTCCGTCAGCGGATTCATTATTGAATATCTTAATAATCTACCACCCATTGATGTTTGAGTGATATCTATAATATTAATCAAAGTACCGTGTACACCTTGTGAGGATAGAGATTGAAAAATTTCAAGATTTCTTATTGTGTATGTATCTAAACCCATAATGCCTTCATCACTTATCGGTGAAAGTTTTTGTATATGGTTTAAATTAGATGATAGATTAATCTTAATATGGTTAATTAGAGCACCGGCAGCAGATATACCTAGATACATATTTTCACAACCAAATCCCTTGAGGGATTTAGTTTTAAAATGTTCAGTAAGTATCCTTTTTGCCGATTCATAATCAAACATCCAATTATCTATACGAGACATAAATGGCTGAAATTCTAAATACCATTTTGCTTTAGAATAAATTGCATTTTCTGAGACAATGATTTCATGAGGTCTAAATTTTAATAATTGAACATTCAATTGATTTGTTTCACATTCTCCAGTATAAAATTCTCCGGTAGAAGAATCTAGAAAAGAAAAGCCAGATCTACCTTTTGAAGAAAAAATTGAGCCTATAAACCTATTTGATTTATCATTTAATGCTTGGTCACCTGTTAATGTACCAGGGGTTACGATTTCTACCACTTCCCTCTTAACAATTCCTTTTGAAAGCTTCGGATCTTCAACCTGTTCACAAATAGCTACTCTGTGCCCAGACTTCACTAGTTTTGGCAAATAATTATCTAAGGCATGATATGGGAATCCAGCAAGATCTACATTTGCTGCTTTCCCATTTGCTCTTTTTGTTAGGACTATACCAAGGACTTTAGACGTTATGATTGCATCATTGCAAAATGTTTCATAAAAATCTCCCATCCTAAAAAGAACTAAGGTATCCTTATATTTATTTTTGATTTCAAAAAACTGCCTCATAACGGGAGTATTGGTACTATTGTTTTTATTCATTTAACATCTCACCCTGGTATCTTATATTATCTACCCGATTTGTAAAATTATTTTTATCAAGATATTCAAGTAATGGTATTGCAGTTCTGCGAGTAAGACTTGTTATGTTTTTGAAATCACGTACTTTAAGTTGTTTAGTTTTAGAAAAATATTTTAATAATTCAGAATGTAATTTATCTAATTTTTCAGAGTGTATATAAAGGTTGTTCCCTATTGCTGTCACCTTGTTTTCTTCAATTAAAATATGTAATAAGTTTCCTAGTCGTTTTTGCTGAATTTTTAAAGATTCTATGATTTCAATTAATAATAATGGTTTAAAACCACTCCTTTTTATAAAATTTTCTATTTTGGTAATTTCTTCAATATCCTTTTCTGAAAGTTTATTTGTAAAATCTTTCAACGCATAGCCACCTTTATAATCTTGTATTATATTTTTTTTGATTAAATCCATAATCAAATATGCTGACCACTCATCCGATATTTTCAGCTTGTTATTAATTGATTCAAAAGTTAAGACCTTTCTATATGGATTTATTGCATAACTATCAGAAAAATATTTTAAGATATAATCAGTAGCCATATTTTTACAATTATTTGAAAATAATAATCCACTATCTGATTTCATTAAATCTTTTAGTGCAAAATTGTCAATGTCAAAATTTGTATTGAAAAATTTTCCTTTCCAGAAATCTATTGATTTTGGTTTCCTCCAATTCAAATCTACTAGGAACTTAAATCTTGCTTCTTTATTTATTGGCATTTTTTTGAGCATTTTTTTCAATTTTTCCCACGGGTAGTCAGAATTCACATCAAGAACTATACCTCCCCCGACTGTATTCATAGGAGAATAGGAACGTATAACAAAACGATCTTCAAGAGCTACCGATATATAAGATTCTAATTTGATAAAAACATTTGCAATTTGTCCTTTTTCTAGCACGCTAATTCCATACATTGATATTCTACCTAAAACTTCAGATGTGCCGAAATGAAACCTGAGTCGTTGATTATTAATAATTTTCCATTTTGTTGAAGATATCATCAATACATTTGCAATAATTAATTTTGTAGGTTTAATTAATCCAGGGGTGCAAATTGTATTTCCTCTTTGGATGGAACTTAATTTTATATTGGAAAGATTAATTGCTGCACGATCGCCATAGCTTACTTCCTGAGTAACTCCACCATGAGATTGTATTCCTCTTATTCTAGCTTTAATTGTAGAGGGCAATATTTCAATTTCGTCTCCAGTTTGGACAAAACCATTTACAACTGTACCTGTTACAACAGTTCCAAATCCTGTTTTACTAAAAACTCGATCAACATTCATTCTAAAACGTTTTGGCTCCCTTTGAGGCTTTGCATCAAAAACAATGTTTACTATTTTAGATTTTAGGCTTTCAATACCATCACCATTCAAATTATTTATTCGGTGCATTGATAAGAATTCAAACCCACGATCCATTAATAATTCTCGAATATCTAGTTCAACAAGGTCTATCCATTCTAAATCCTTCACAATATCTACTTTGGTTATTGCTACCCATCCTTTATTGACTCCAAGAATGGTAAGTATATCTAGATGCTCTATTGTTTGAGGCATTATACCATCATCTGCAGCAACAACAATCAAACCATAATGTATATTTGCAGCTCCAGCAGCCATATTACGAATAAATTTTTCATGCCCAGGGACATCAATTATTGTTATTGATTCATTTAGGTATGCAAAACCTAAATCAATTGTCATCCCTCTTTCTTTCTCTTGTACAAGATTATCGGTATTTACACCAGTAAGTGCTTTGACTAAAGAGGTTTTACCGTGGTCAATATGACCTGCAGTGCCAACCACTAACTGTGACACCTTACACCTCTTGTATTGCTTTTGCTAATTTTACTACCTGATTAGGTAATATAGCTTTTAGATCAATAAAAAATTTTTCTGAAGATACATAACCAACTACAGGAATTTTTCCACAGCGGAATTTTTGGGCTAATTTGTTGACACTTATTGACTTAGGTTCAAAGGATAATGCCATACTATTTATTTGTTCATCTGGTAATGAACCACTTCCTGCTTCTACTATTGAATTCTGAAGTTTTATTCTCAACTTTTGAATTTTATTTTTCGTTTGGTAGTTTAAAATCTTCAATCCTCTATTTTTTAATGTACTTTGAGAAGTAGTCAACATCTTTAATGTAATATTATTATTAGTGAAACTACCATCACGATATGTTCTAAGTGTTTCTTCAATAAGACCTATTGTTATTTTATCACAACGCAAAACCCTATATAAAGGGTTTGATTGTAATGCGCTAATATATTTCTTTTTCCCAACAACTAAACCAGACTGGGGGCCACCAATTAGTTTATCGCCAGAGAATGTTAATATATCCGGTTTATTTTTCATTATGTTTTTTATCGGTATCTCATTTGCTAATCCAAATGTATTCATATTAAAAATTGAACCGCTACCCCAATCAATCATGAAGGGTATGTTATTTTCAACACAAATTTTTCCAAGTTCATTTAATGGAACAGTGTTTGTAAAACCCTTAATAACATAGTTACTTGTATGAACCCAAAGAATGAGTTTAGTATTTTTTGATATTGCATTAATATAATCATTTATATGAGTCCTATTAGTAGTACCCACCTCTTTAAGAATAGCTCCACTTTTCTCTATGATATCTGGTATCCTAAACGATCCACCAATCTCTACTAACTGTCCTCTAGAAACGATTACCTCACCACCTTCTGCAAATTCATTAATTGCTAACATTACTGCAGCAGCATTATTATTTACACATAATGAAGACTCACTATTACAAATAGCACTTAAATGTTCTCTTATATGCTTTTGTCTATCCCCACGTTGACCAGATTCTAAATCAAATTCTAGGTTTACATATCCTTCCATACGCTTTGAAATTGTTCTTAACGTATTGAAAAGGAATGGAGATCTTCCAAAACCAGTATGCAATACTATGCCTGTACCGTTAATTATATTTACTAAGCTATTAGAAGATTTTTTCAAAACTTCATATGAAATTTTTTCTAGAATTTCTTCTCTTGTTGAAGATATCTGATTATTTTTTATTTTGAGACGGAGCTTTTCGAATTCTTTTTTTATTAAATATTTCAAATAGCCATGGTGTAATGAAGTATTATTTTTTAAATATACTAATACCTCATTCATTGAGGGTAAGTCATATAATGTAGTATTATTTCTAACCATAGAATTCCTTCCTCAAAATATTTTAATAGTTGAGGAAATAGTAATCTTACTTATGAATATATAATAGAGTAGACTAGCGAATTCTTATCAAATTATTAATTTTTTTCTATAGAATTAACGTTTTTCTTCTATTCGAGCGGCTTTTGAACCTGTAACATTCTTTAAATAATTGAGTTTTGCTCTACGAACTTTACCTCTTCTTTTTACATCAATAGAAGATATCAAAGGCGAATGAAGAGGGAAAATTCTCTCTACACCTATGCCGTTTGTGATTTTCCTTACGGTAAAAGAAGCATTCAAACCGTGTCCGCCTTTCCTTGCGATAACAACACCTTCGTATTTTTGAATACGCTCTTTATTTCCTTCTTTGACCCTAACATCTACTGCTACAGTATCTCCTGAATCAAATTCAGGTATGTCATTCTTTAAAAATTCTTTTGTTGCTTCATAAATTTTATTCATTATTGTTCTCCAAATCTCTCATTTTTAAGTATTTTTTCCATAAATCATTTCTTTTATTTTTTGTGCGATTTTCTCTTTGAGCCATTCTCCAATTTGAAATATTTTCGTGATGACCACTTAATAATACGTTAGGAACTTTTATACCATCCACTATCCTAGGCTGAGTATAATGAGGGTGATCTAATAAACCTAATGTAAATGTATCAGACAACGCTGAATTAAGATTATTTAAAGTACCTGGCACAAGTCTTAATGCACTATCAAGCATCATCATGGCAGGAATCTCACCGCTTGTCATAATAAAATCCCCAACTGAATATTCGATTGTAACATATTTTTCAATAATTCTTTCATCTATACCTTTATAATGACCGCATATAAATATGATATTATCAAGACCACTTACTTTCTCTGCTGCATTTTGATTCCATAATAAACCTTGGGGTGATGGATAAATAATATTAACATTTTTTGAGTTTCCAATAAAATCAAATGCACATCCTATGGCATTAATTAAAGGCTCTGCCATCATTATCATACCATCACCACCACCAAATGGTGTATCATCAATTTGTTTATAATTACCAATGCCATGTTCTCTTAAATCTATAGTTTGGATTTCTGCGACCTTATTATGAATAGATTTCCTTATTATACTATTTTTAATTAAAATTTCTATCACATCAGGAACTGGAGTGATAATTGCAATTTTTTTCAATCTAACAAACCATCCATAGGAGATATAATTATTGTTCTAAGTTGGTAATCTATATTTTTTATAACCTCAGGTATTATGGGTATTAAATATTCCAAATTATTTTTAGTTATTACATATACATCATTGCTTGGTAGCCACATAACATCCTTAAGTACTCCTACATTTTTACCTTCAAGGGTAACAACATCATATCCAACTAAAGCTTTACTTATTAAGTTAATCCCATCATCTGCATCAGCCTGAGCAAATAAAATCTTACCAACAATTTTTAATGCATCATTAATTGTATTCACACCACAGAATTTAAAACTTCGTTTTTTCCCAATACCTGATATAAACTCAAGTTTAATAGCTTCAGATTGTTCTTGAGAGTCACCTAACGTTAGGCTTGGGTTATTAATATGATCATCAAAATATCTTGATAATGGTCGCAGCCTCACCTTACCATCTAATCCAGATGTTTTTGTAATTTTAGCTATAGGATGAACACGCGATTGCATTCAATCAATTACATCAAGCCTTGCACGCTTTCCACCTTGTTTTGCATTGATAGCAAATACAAGAGTACGAATTGCTGATATATTTCTTCCACCTTTACCAATCACCTTGCCATAGTCTCCATCACCTACAGTTAATTCGTAAATAATTCGCTGTTCAGTTTCGACTATATCTACTTTTACCTCGTCAGGTTTATCAACCAACAGTTTAATTGCCTGTTCAATGAACTCTAACATAAGATCCTCCATTTTAATAACTGACTCATAAATTATATTTATTCTTCCTCGGAAGCTGAATCGGCATCAGACTTATTTGATATTCCATCTTCGTGATTATCAACGTTCGTTATATCTGCATCTGACTCGTTTTTAGCTATTTTTTCGATACCAGCATCTTGTTCATCATTTTCTTTAGCTTCCCTCTTTTTTTCTTTACTTAATGCGACCTTTTCAGCACGATTTTTTAGAACATTTTCTCTTTCAAGGTCCCATTTTTTCATTTCTTTTTCTATCTCAGAATCATCTTTCCCTTGCTGCATTAGATGCCATCGGTAAGACAATCCAGATCGACGCATTATTTTTTTTACTGCTTTAGTTGGTATGGCACCCTCTTTTAACCAATAAAGAATTCTATCCTCATTCAAGTCGTATGAATGATTGGTATCAATTGGGTTGTACCATCCAAGTTGTTCAATTGCAGCACCATCTCTTCTTTTTCGTGAATCCATTGTGACCATTCTATAAAACGGGCTATTTCTCCGTCCAATACGTTTCAATCTAATTTTTGTGGCCAATTTATTTCTCCTTCTTTATTCTAATTACCCAAATTTACCATATTTGGTAACATTATTTTCTTTTGTTTTTTTATTTTTTTCATCATTTTTTTCATCTGAAAGTATTGCTTTAATAACATATTCACCTCTTGTACAGCTCTACCGCTACCTTTTGATATCCTTAATCTACGACTTCCATCGATAATTTCTGGCATTTTCCTCTCATAAGGTGTCATTGAATTAATTATTGCCTCAGTCCAATTAATCTGTTGGTCATTATAATTCATTTTTTTTAATATATTTGATTCTAATCCAGGTATTAGTTCTAAAATCTGATTTATTGGCCCCATTTTTTTTATCTGAATTATTTGATATCTAAAATCATCTAAATCAAACGAACCATTATCAATTTTTTCATTCAAATTAAGCATTTTTTCATTATCGAAAGCCCTTTCTGCTTTCTCAACTAGGGATACTACATCGCCAAAACCTAGGATGCGGTTGGCTGTTCTTTTTGCATGAAATTGTTCAATGCCTTCCAGTGATTCTGAATTACCAATATATTTTATAGGAATACCTGTTACTTCTTTAATTGATAATGCTGCGCCAGCTCTTGAATTACCATCCATTTTTGTTAAAACTAAACCACTTACTGGTAATTCAATATTAAATTTCTTGGCAAATGCAACGGCATCTTGTCCTGTCATTCCATCAACAACTAAAAGTGTTTCATCAGGTTTAACATTCAATGAAATTTCCTTTAATTCAGCCATCATTTGATTATCATTATGTAATCTTCCTGCAGTATCTATAATTAAAACATCAGTATTTAGAGAACGCGCTTTATTAATAGCATTTTTACAAATAATTAAAGAATTTTTGATTTTCTCATAATAAACAGGAACATTTATCTTCTCCCCTAGTTTTTTTAGCTGGTCTACAGCAGCAGGTCTATTCGTGTCTGCAGCCACTAACATCATTGACATATTATTGTTTTTTAACTTGAGTGCAAGTTTTGCTGCGGTAGTAGTTTTTCCGGCACCCTGCAAACCAACCATTAATATTATAGAAGGACTATTATTTAATATCAAATCAGAATTTTCTGACTTTAATAATATTGTGAGCTCATCTCTAATAATTTTAATAAACTGCTCACCAGGTTTTATTGTATTTAGTACTTTTGTACCTATTACTTTTTTTTCAATTCTTGATGTAAATGACTTAACTACTTTAAAGTTTACATCAGCATCAAGAAGCGACCTTCTTACTTGCCTTACTGTTTCTCTTACATTTAATTCAGTGATTTTCCCTAGCCCACGAATATTTCTGAAGATTGATTGAAATTGATCTTTTAATTGATTAAACATCTTTTATATAAGTAGTCATATCGTTTCTAAAATTAGAGATATTATTGAATAATGAAAATCTTAATGAAAATTTACCTATTTAATTCATAATCAATTGTAATTCCCATTTGTCTTGGATCCCCATAGCTTACGTAAAGCTGGTTTGGATAATTTGGTGGAATTAGACCAAAATAAAATCCTCTATTAGCATAAAATTGATTCATAATGTTTCTTGCCCATAATTTTAAATTAACTTTTCCTATTGATTTTGAAATAAATAAGTTCGTCAGAAAATATGGATCCGACCTCTGATTGTGACCATCCGAGAAATAATACGCACTTTTGTAGGAGGCTGAGATACCGGAATATAAACCATTCTCATTCTGAATTTTCAACCCAATAGAAGCAGTATATTTAGGAGACATTGCTGTTTCTCTATTTCCTCCAGTGACCATAATATCATTTTGTAAATAATAATTAAATTCATCTACCCATGAATATAAATATCCTCCTGAAAAATTAAGATTTAATTTAGGAGTTATTTTAATTTCATTTTCTAACTCTACACCTCTCAAATGACCAGAGCCAGAATTACTCACATAATATAGGAAACTGTTTGGGTCACCTTCAAACTGCTGACTTGATATGGATATCTGCTGATTTTCTCTTATTCCTAAAAACCCAATTAGGTTAGATTTGAAATTAGATCTATTATAACGCATACCTAATTCAAATGATATTAAAGATTCTGGTCCAAACGGACGGTTTAAATCATTCAGATAAGGTTGTTGATTAATCCCGCCAGATTTGAATCCTTTAGCGATACTAGCATTAATCGTCAAGTTACTGCTCTGTTTGGAAATCAGAGCACAACGATATCCAGTTAATATGTTTTTGGTGTTAAAATTAACATTAGGCAAGGAATAGCCCTGATATCCATAAGACACTCCTTTATAATCTATTATATTATTTTCAATTCGCGCATTTAATAAAACTCTTACTTTGCTAGAAATCTTTTTGTTGTACTCTGCATAACCAGAAAAAACCTTAAAATCATAATTACTTTTGGCATTTGTAGCTAATCCGCCAAAAAGGTAACCAGCTGCTTCATCAATTTCATTTAAGTCTTTATTGTAAAACCCAAATATAAAATTTTCATTTAAAAAACGTATTTCTTGAGTAAAACAATCACGAACTCTGTTATTTTCATCAAAAAAACTATAACGCCACCCTTCAAATTCACTATCGAATCCATAGTTTTCATACCAATAAACATCATTCCCCCAATCCCCATCATAGGCATGTACCAAATTCGAATTTGTGAATGACGTAATAGAAACAATATCAAAATCATCTGCTATATTCAATCTTAATCTTAAGGAACTTCCAGTTGTTTTTTGGCTATCCTTGCCTAACTGATCTGTGTAGGTTATATATTGCTTGTTATTATCTGGAGCCCAAGCATCATATCCATTATCAAAATTGGTATATAAAAATGAACCCAAAACAAATATCTTATTCATATAGTGATATTTTATTTTAATTCTAGAATAAAATTCTTCACGCTTGTTTGAATTGAATGTATTTAAATAATTATTGGTTCTAAAGCCATCAGAATAATTATAATCACTGGTGAAACGCATTCTAAGATTTTTAACAATTGGGATATTAATAGCTGTACTAAACCTCCTATTATTATCTGTGCCAATACCAGATGAGATTTTCAAATCAAAACTATCGGTAGGGTCATATGATCTTATAGAGATAACTCCACCTATTGCGTTCGCACCAAAAATAGTAGATTGAGGTCCTTTATATGTTTCTATTTGCATAACATCAAATAAATTACCTAGCATCCCAATACCACTTAATTCTAAATCGTCAAAAATAAATCCAATCGAAAAATTTGGAGGTCCTTCTCCAAAATAGTGGCTTGTTTCGCCAATGCCTCTTATTTGAAAGTATCTAGGCCTACTTGTGCCACCAGCCCAACTAAGGTTTGGCATATTCTCCATCAGAGTCTGAAAATGATTAGCGCTTGAATTCGTGATATCATCTGAATCCAGAACAGTTATATTCCTTTCATTTTGGGAATTAGACTTCTCACTTAGACCACTCAAAACCATAACTTCATCAGTCCTAATAGACTTTGGGGTTAATGTTACATTCATATTTGAACTCGCGGGAAGAATTATAACTCGAAATCCAATATGAGAAAATTTTAAAGGCGTTTTCCTTTTTACATTGATTGTAAATCTACCTTTATTATCTGTGGTAGTACCTATGCTATCATTTGTGATATTTACACCAGCAAGAGGTTTCCCATCATATTGATTGGAGACTGTACCTTGAATATTGTTTGCCAAAACTACTGTTTTCGTTATAAGAATAAAATAAATATAAAATTTCATATGGCTCCCTACGCTGGCATTATCCAGATCAGGTCAATGGGTTTATTCTCAGCTATTTAAAATTTTGTAGCACCCCTGACTATCAAAAATTAAATTAAATAAAAATATAATTACTAATGGTTTATATTATTTTAAAAGGTTATTAATTACTATTTTATTATGTCATTTAAAAGGAGAGGAAATGTCTAAACCATTGCCAGAGATTACAATAAAAGCACTATTCTTAGGAATTTTACTTTCAATTGTTCTTGCTTCAGCTAATGCATATCTAGGACTTTTTGCAGGGATGACGGTATCAGCCTCAATACCAGCAGCTGTTATTTCTATGGGCGTTCTTTCATTATTTAGAAAAAAAAACATACTGGAGAACAACCTTGTTCAAACCGCTGCATCTGCGGGAGAATCCTTAGCTGCAGGTGTTATTTTTACTATTCCAGCAATGGTTCTTTTGGGAGTTTGGAAAAATTTTGATTATATAGAAGTCGCAAAAATTGCGTCAATTGGAGGGATCATTGGAGTGCTTTTTACAATTCCACTAAGACGTGCTCTGATAATTAAAGCAAAACTTCAATATCCAGAAGGTATTGCAACTGCAGCAATTTTAAAGGCAGGACACAACGAAACAAATAAAAAAAATAAGGGGTTATTAACCATTCTTTACTCTGCAATAGTTGGAGGTTTGATGAAACTGTGCCAGCAAGGTTTTTCTTTGTGGAATAGCTCAATTGAAGGTGCAATTGTAATTCGTGGCTCAATATTTGGAATTGGAACTGACCTATCGCCTGCTCTTATTTCTGTTGGTTACATCGTTGGAAGAAATATTGGAATATTAGTAGTATCTGGAGGATTAATTTCATGGTTTCTTGCAATCCCTATCTATTCAGCAATTTATGGATTTGAAGGGTCTCCAATGGATGCAGCCTGGAATATTTGGAATTCTAAAATTAGATATTTAGGTGTAGGTGCGATGGTTGTTGGAGGTGTTTGGTCTTTGACTAAACTGATAAAGCCATTGATTGAAGGACTAAGAGCAAGTTTTCAAGCACTAAATAAAATAAATAGCAGTAGTAACATACCAATTGAAGAAAAAGATTTTCCTATTAATTATGTTGGTTTAGCTCTTGGTTTACTTTTAATACCTATATATCTGATTTATTTTGAAATTGTTAATAATGTAACAATAGCAATAATTCTATCATTTGTTATGATGATTTTTGGTTTTCTTTTCTCAGCAGTTGCTGCTTATATGGCAGGTATAGTTGGTTCGTCGAATAACCCTATTTCTGGTGTTACAATAGCGACAATCCTTTTTTCATCGTTATTATTACTTTTGCTCCTTGGCGATAATTCAAATTCAGGCGCTCCTGCAGCAATAATGATAGGAGCAGTGGTATGTTGTGCAGCAGCAATTGGCGGTGATAATCTTCAAGATTTAAAAACAGGATATATTTTAGGTGCTACGCCCTGGAAACAGCAAGTAATGCAAATAATTGGTACACTAAGTTCAGCAATTATCCTTGGCTTAGTACTTGATATATTGCACACTGCATATGTTATTGGCTCTCCCACACTTTCTGCACCTCAGGCGACTCTAATGAAATCAGTAGCTGATGGCGTTTTTAATGGAGGTCTTCCTTGGGATATGGTCGGATTTGGAGCAATAATCGGTATCCTTATAATTTTTATTGATAATAGACAAGAAAAATTAGGCTCCGAATTTCGGGTCCCCGTACTGGCTGTTGCAGTTGGAATATATTTGCCAGTTGAATTGACAGTGCCAATTTTCATTGGGGGTTTAATTTCGCATATGGGTAATATCTCAGGTGCCTCTGATGAAATGAAAAAAAGTGGTCTATTAATATCTTCTGGACTGATTACTGGCGAAGCATTAGTAGGAATTATTGTAGCGATACCTATTTTTATAACTGGAATCAAGGACTGGTGGCCTAAATTGAATGATCACAATATAATTGGTATTTTATTTTTCTTAACTATTATAATATGGCTTTATAAAACAGTTACCGTGCCAATAAATCAGAAAAATTAATTATATGAGTTTGATAACAATTAATCAAATAATTAAGCTACCAAAAGTTGAACTCCATTGCCATCTTGATGGAAGTCTACGAGTTGAATCAATTATTGACCAAGCCAAATTGGACAAATTAGGACTGCCATTTGATGATAATGAATCACTTAGTAATTATTTCAAATTTAAAAAAAAAAGTAATCTTAAGCAGTATTTAAAAAAGTTTGAGCTTACGTTAATTGTTATGCAAACGCCAGAATCACTTATACGATATTCTTATGAATTAATTGAGGATGTGAATAAAGAAAATGTAATATATATTGAAGTTCGTTTTTCACCAATTCTTCATTTAAAAAATGGGATGAATTTAGAAATCGCTCTAGAATCAGTAATCAAAGGTTTAAAAAAGGGAGAAAAGGATTTTGGAGTTAAATCTGGAATTATAATTTGTGGTATTAGACATATATCGCCAGAAGCATCATTGAAACTAGCTGAATTAGCAGTAAAGTATAAAGATTGTGGAGTAGTTGGCTTTGATTTAGCAGGTATAGAAGAAAATTTTCCAGCAAAGGAGCACCGAAAAGCTTTTTATTTAATAAGAAATAATAATCTTAATGCAACTATTCATGCTGGCGAAGCCTATGGACCCTCTTCCATACATCAAGCAATCCACCAATGTGGTGCAAATCGAATAGGACACGGCACTAGATTAATTGAAAATCAAGATTTAATGCATTATGTAAATGATCACAGAATAGCATTGGAAATATGCTTAACATCGAATTGGCAAACTAGTAGCATTAAATCCCTCTCATCGCACCCATTAAAATTCTACTATGAAAATGGACTAAGAGTGACATTAAATACTGATAACAGACTCATATCAAATACATCACTTGCAAGGGAATTTATGCTAGCATATACAAATTTTGGGTTTGATTTAGATGATTTCAAAAAAATTACCATATATTCTATAAAAAGTGCTTTTATGAATTATAATGATCGATTACAAATGATTAAGAAAATTATTAATGAGTTTGAAAAAAATAGTTTGAAAAATTTTTCCACAAAAACTTAATCTAAGTTTAACGGCTTATTACTGTAATTTTATTTTCTTGATGTAGATTATCCCCGTTATAGATTAATATTAGGTAAACTCCAGATGAAACATAATCTCCTTTTTCATCTTTTCCATCCCAGAGAAGTTGATCCCCATCATTGTTTAATCCAGAGGAATAAATGTGCCGTACAACTTTACCATCCAATGTTGTAATGATTGCTGATGTCAAATAAATCAGTCCATCAATAATCATAGGTTTTTCTGATGGCAAAAAGAAAGGACTTGGGAAGATTTTTACATCATTAAAATCTAATTTTGGTTTTCCGAACGGAATTCTAAGAACATTAATTCCTTTACTAGTAGCTATATAGGCAAGATTTCTATTTTCATCAAAATCAATATCCCTTACCTCATCGGATAACAGTGGACTATTATGCATTCTAAATCCATTAATATCTGGCCAATAAGATGTATTTTGTAAAAGGACGTGTACCCCTTGCGATGGAGAGTGCGTCCATATATTGCCATTGGGATCTATTGAAATACCTGCTCCAGTTCCAAAAGATATATTAGGAAAATATGGATACAAATTTTCACCAACAATAGCATTAGGATTATTATTTAAATCATAGTAGTTAAGTCCTGATGGAGTAAGATAGTACAACCGACTATTCATTCCCATTTCTAGGGACCAAACTGTACCAGAATACTGAATTATGTTCCAAAAAAAATTTGTGGGATTATACGGAAAACCTTCATATGCGAGGTATGAAATGCCTCCATTTGGATAAATACCTAGGTTTGCTTCCTCAGCTTGGAATGATGAAACCCATACTCTTCCCCAATCATCAAAAGTTATCGATGATGGAGATTGACTAATTCTTGTTGATGTTTCATTTGAGCCATAATGTTTCCAAATACCATCTAATGACCTTACGTGAATTGGGTTATTGCCATTAATGCAATATGGATTTGCAATCCATAAATTACCTTGGTTATCAAATTCTATATCAAGTGTGACTTGGTAAGGTATCGAATTTCCTGAAGAGGTATGATAACTAAGAAATGTAGTGTCAATAGCAGTAATATTGCTGGGGTCATCAACATCTATAACAAGTACACCACCGCTCCATCTTGGTGGGTTACTAGAATAAACACGTGAACCACGAATCGCACAATATAATAACCCATCTGGTCCTTGTTCCATATCTGCGATATATTCACCAAAATCAAATGGTACTGTATCAGCAATAAAGAAATTATAGTTATTTTGATTATTTAATGATATTGAACCATTAACTTTTATCTCTAATATATTCCGCCACCCGTAACCATCATAAATAGATATTCCATTGCCACTTCCTCCAACTAAACGTCCATCATTCAAAACGGTTATTGAAGAGAAATTTCCTGTTGCAGGTGTATTTGGAATTAGTCTCTGGGTAAAAATTTCTTGATTTGAATTAAAATTTATAAACAAGTAACCATTTGATAGTCCAGCTATTATTCCATCAGATGTTTGATTAAAGCTCGATGCAATCAAACCTTCATGTATTAAAAAATCATTAGTGTTTTTTTTTAAAAAAATTTTTTCTTCATCAGTAAACCAAATTTCCTCTGAATTTATATAAATATCATCAGGGTTAATTAATTCAAATGAAAAGTCAAGTTCATCTAAGACTTCACTTGAAATATCAAATGTATAAATTTTATTTTGTTTTGAAAAAATCAATTTTCCGTTATCTAACACGATTGATTTTATACTGCCACTTATTTCTGGAATTAAAACTTCCCAGTTATTTGGATCTTTCATATTGCTAGATATTTTAGCTGAATATAGCCCATTAGTCATACCAGCATAAATAATAGAATCATTAGCAGTAAAACAATTAATTAATCCTCCATTCTCTGGATAGTTAACATAAGATTCTCTGTATTCCCAATTTTTATTATAAACAAATTTCATTAAACCAAAATCTTGACCATCTTTAAACAGGACCCAACACTTTTTATCATCTAACTTAATGTCTTTTATTAAGTTCATTCCAAAATCGAATATTTCAATTGACTTTTGGCTTGCAGGGTCATAAACCTGTATAAATCCATTAGGTGAATTACCTCCAATCCAAATATGAGATTTAAAGTCAACAGCAATAGCATTTATGTCTACTCCTTCTAACTGATCTACTTTTGTAAAAACAGAATAGTTATTGTCATTTATGTGAAATACACCTCCACCTGTAGCCGCATATAGATGTCCATCAATGTTAACTATATCTCTTACTTCTAACACTGAAGTTAAAGCTCCCCATTGTCCAATTCTATTTTGACCAGTAAGAAATGTTAGAGAAAGAATTATTATTATTTTTAAATTTGAGTTATACAAAACAATGTATTAAGAATTAAATTTATTTTAAACCTTTCCATCAATAAATTTAACAAAACCTTTCTCTTTTGTCTTAAAATTATTCAATGCAATTTTATTACTATGAAAAGATATGTGATTATACTATTTATTTTTACGGTCATATGGGGCCAAAAAAAAATCCCTTTTTCTATAGACGTACGTCCAAGAATAATAGATAATGCAAAAATTTTAGTCAATGTGCAGGTAACCAATAATGTAGAACGTCCTGTTGACTATTTGGAGGGTTTTATAACAGAATATTCTGAAGAGAACTCATTTCTTGGCGAACAACGAATGGTTTTAGTATATCATTATGAGCCTGCTTTACAAACTGGTTTTTCAACAACAAAAACCACATCTTATAATATTGAATCAAAAAATATTTCATCATTTACTTTTAATATCTCTAAAGTAAAATTTTCTGGGGAGAACCGAGTTTTTGCATGGCATCCAAAATCAGGGTTCATTCGAATTGATTAGTTTATTTTTTTTTGATGTCTAATTAATTTTTCTTCTAATAGCTTACTGTAGTTTAATGTATCCAAATCTAAAATAAGATCATTTATCCATCTTCTGGTGGATTCTATATAAATTTCTATACTTTGTATTGGAAGTCTTTCTGCATACATATTTGCTATAATTATTGCTGAAGGCATAGGTACATAATTATTCAAGGGGTCGTTATAAAAGAAATCTATATTCTTAATTAATTCTCTGGTCGATAAATAATCAACAGTTTCACTGAAAACATTATCTGCTAGAATTTGATCTTCATTCCACACTTTTAGATATGAAAACAGTCTACCATCAAGTAATCCATTTAAATATGCCATCTTTACCCGGATTGTAGATTCTAAATCATAGTCCATCATCTTGGGAATATTATTCCAATCGCGCCCATCCCAAAATAATTTATTCTCCTGTGCACTTATATTAAATGTTAATTGAAAAGTAAAAACCACAAATAATATTTTGTACGTAATTTTGCTACAATAATTATTCATAATTCATTACAACTGTTTTCACATTTACAAATTCCATCATCCCATAACTAGATAATTCTCTACCATATCCTGATTGTTTTATTCCTCCAAATGGCAATTTTGGATCAGATTTAACAAAGTCATTCACAAAACAAACTCCTGCTTGCATATGATTTTTAGCGATATCCTTTGCTTTTTTTTGATTTTCAGTAAATATCGCTGAACCTAATCCAAAATTGGTAGAGTTTCCTAGCTCTATGGCATGGGCTTCATCTTCAGCCATAATGCAAGAAAAAACTGGTCCAAAAATCTCTTCATCGAAAGCAATCATACCTGGTTCAACATCAGTTAATAAGGTAATGGGATAATATGCTCCAATGATATCAGGTATAAATCCACCCATTAAAAGGGTTGCACCTTGCTTAATAGTTCGTGAAACTTGATCATGTATTTGTTCTCTTGATTTGTATGATACCATCGGACCAATATCAACTTTATCTTTTGGATCACCCATAATTTTCTTGCTCAATTCTAATTTGATTTTCTCCACAATTTTCGGATACAACTTTTTTGTTGATATAATTCTTTTTGCTGAAATGCAACTTTGCCCATTATTCAAAATCCTTCCAGATATACAAGCTTGTACAGCTTTATTTAAATCTGCATCATCAAGAATAATATAGGGATCACTACCGCCTAACTCTAAAACTGTTTTCTTTAAGAATTTTCCAGCAATTTTTCCGACTGCTTTTCCAGCAGGTGTACTACCAGTTAATGTTATTGCAGCTATATCAATGTTTTTAATAATTTTTTTTACTTTTTTACTAGATATTGAAATATTGCGAAAAATATTCTTAGGATATCCTGCATCTTGGAAACAAGCTTCAATTGCGAATGCTGATCCCTGAACGTTAGATGCATGTTTTAATATAGCCCCATTACCAGCTGTAATTGTAGGTATAGCAAATCTAAAAACCTGCCAAAATGGAAAATTCCATGGCATAATTCCCAAAACAAGACCAATGGGTTGAAATGTCACTAAACTTTTTTGGCAGCCTTCTGAAATAACCCTATCTTCAAGAAATTTAGATGAATTTTCAAAATAATAGTTGCATAATGATATACATTTTTCAATTTCTGCATCAGATTGATTTAAGGGTTTACCCATTTCATCTGTAATTAATAATGAAAGTTCTCGTTTTCTATCACTTAAAACTTCCATAATCTCTTTTAAACAAACTAAACGTAAATCAAGTTCTGATTTGCTCCAGTGCATTTGAGAGATTTTTGCTTCTTTGATTATGGATTCAACTTTAGTATCTGAATATTCTTTATACTTTTGTATTTCCACACCTGTAGCGGGGTTAGTTGATTTGAGAATAGACATTTCTAATATTATTTTTTTTACAGCATACTGTCATTTTACAAAGATAGTTAACAGAAGATATCCAGTATTAAAAATTATGCTTCAATCTCAGGCTTTATTTTTAAAATTATTGGATCGCTTTGATCTTTATCAAGGGGTTTATATTCTGGTACAAGAGATGAAAGTGAAGCACGAAGCTTATTGTTATCAAATTCATGGCCATTTAATTCACCAGTCATAATTCTTTGAGTTATACTTTTTATAGTTTCTAGAGCAATACTAGGCCGAATTTCAAGAATTTTGTCATAAATGGTTCTCTGAACCAATTCAGAATCTAAAACTAACTCCTCAAATTGTTTTTCGCCTGGCCTTGAGCCAATGAAACTAATGGGAATGTCTATATCAGGTTCTAGACCAGATAACCTAATTAATTCATTAGCAATATCTAGAATCTTTATTGGCCTACCCATATCTAATGCAAATACCTCGCCGCCATTACCTAAACTGCCAGCTTGTAATATTAGTTGAGCTGCTTCTGGAACTGACATAAAATATCTTTCCATATCAGGGTCTGTAATTGTTATTGGACCACCTGCTTTAATTTGCTCTTGGAAAATAGGTATGACACTTCCACTGCTTCCTAATACATTCCCAAATCGCACAGCCATAAATCTAGTAGAATAAGAAGAATTAGCACCCTGACAAATTAATTCTGCAAGACGTTTTGTTGCTCCCATAACATTAATTGGTTTGACTGCTTTATCGGTACTTACAAGAATAAACTTATCGACCTGATGCTCAAGAGAATGCTTTACAAGATTTGCAGTACCATGTACATTGGTTTTGATAGCTTCCCAAGGAAATGCTTCCTGCATAGATACATGTTTATATGCTGCAGCATGAAATACTACTTGAGGTTGATACTCATTAAAAACTTTTGCCATTATATCCGTATCTCTAATATTAGATAATAATGGTTTAGTAAGCACCTTTGATGATTTCCCTAAAATTTCGCGTTCTATTTGGAATAAGTTATATTCGCTATTATCTAACATAACCATTAATGCTGGTTCAAACTTTATACATTGTCTGACTAACTCAGAGCCAATACTCCCTCCAGCACCAGTAATTAGAATTCTTTTACCCTGTATATATTGATTTATTGATGGTCCATCTATTTTAATTTCAGTTCTACCTAATAAATCAATTATCGAGACTTCCCTTAATTGATTAACCGATAATTTGCCAGACACTACCTCATCAACAGATGGAAGGGTTCTAAAAGGCTTACCAGCAATTTTACATATCTCAATTATTCTATAGAGTTCTTTTCGTGGGGCATTTGGGCAGCAAATTAGGGCTTCATCATACCTATTTACATAATCTGAAAGATCAGATACTTTTCCAAAAACTCTACGCCTGTGAATTGATTTGCCATGTAGCATTTTATTATCATCTAAAAAGCCTATTGGAACCATTCGGTGCTTTGAATCATTCAATAATTCTTTGCAAATAAACTCACCCGTTGTACCAGCACCAATTAAAACAACACGCTTATTTAATTCAATTCTATATGGTTTTGGATTAATTAAGTGGGAGTAAATTAATCTTATTCCAATCCTAGATAATCCAGTAAAACAAAAAGTAAGAATTAAATCAATCATAAAAACTGCTCTTGGGATATCTTGGAAACCACGAAAATATCCAATAGTTGCGATTACTAGTATTGTCCCAAACACATTTGCCTTAGCAATATTAGACATATCTAGAAGACTAGTATATCTCCACATACCTCGATATAGGCCAAAAATTGCAAAAGACACAAGTTTTACAGAGAGAATAAGGCCAAGCATATTGAAAATCATATCATTGAAAATTAAGTCGGGTACTAAAAAATCATTCCTGATAAACAAAGAAAAAATAAACCCTAAAAGTATTGCTATCACATCACATAATAATATGATTCTTAAATTCCTTGTTGAATCAATTTTAACTTCGCTTTTTTCAATGTCTTTTATTTTCACATTCAAGAGAGTTTGCTGAAGATTAAATTCATTGTCATCTTCAATTTTTAATAATCGAATTAATAAGTAATGCCCCATTTTTTTTGGAATAAATAAAGATAAAATAGTTATTCCAACGAGTTTTAAGTCTTCAAAAAAACCCTTCTTTGTTACATAGTATTTATCAAGACCTACCTTGATTTTTAGAATTTCTTTATATGGGTCATCTGAATCAATCATTGACCAAATCTCAGATTCATTTCTAAATAGTATAGATGAATAGCCAGAAAGTCCTGGCTTTATAGTATTAAGGAAAGAAAATGAGTCCTCATCTACAAATTCTGGTACTTCTGGCCTTGGGCCAATAAATCGCATATCCCCTTTAATAACATTAACAAATTGAGGTAGCTCATCCAATTTTGTTTTTCTAAGAAATTTACCCCACCTAGTAACATTACCGGATTTTGCAGTAGTGAAATTTAGTTCACTATTACCATTATTCATTGTTCTGAATTTATATATTATGAATGGTTTAAAATTCTTACCAATTCTTTCTTGCCTGAAAATTATTGGTCTTCCTTGAATCAATAGATTTAAAAAAGAGATTCCGAATAGTAATGGGGATAATAATAGGAATAGGATTAATCCGGTAATTCTTGAAATTATTTCCATCATACCCATATTTACGTCTTAATTGAGCTTAATTCCTATATGTTTTTTAGCTTGAGTGATTTGAGTCACACGAAAATTAATAATGATTAGAAAAAAATACACTTTATTTGATATATTTTTCGGATAATTCAAATACGGCTTCTATAATATAGCTTAGCTCTCTATCTGTAAGCAGCGGATAAATTGGCAATGATATAACTGATTCAAAAAGTTTATTTGCTCTTGGAAACTCATCAAATTTATAATCATATTTTCTTTTAAAAAATGATAACATATGAATCGGTTTATAGTGAACTGCAAGACCTATTCCACGATTGTTCATTTTCTCAATAAATTCATTACGGGATATTAACCATTTGGATAAGTCTAATTGAATAACATATAAATGTCTAGCATGCCCTTTATTTAAATCTGGGAGAATCAATCCATCAATTTTTTTGAAAGCCTTTTCGTACTGATTGGCTATTTCTATCCGCCTGAATTTCCAATGCTCTAAATTATTCAATTGCCATAAACCAAAAGAGGCAGATATATCTGTCATATTATATTTATAACCTAAATCAACAATGTCATATTCCCATTTACCATAAGTTTGAAATCTATTCCAACCATCTTTTGTCATACCATGAAGTGATAATCTTTTTATTTTTTTCGCTAATTTTAAATCATTTGTTGATACAATACCACCTTCCCCAGCTGTAGTTAAGTTTTTATTTGCATAAAATGAAAATGCTGCAGCATAGTTAGTGTTCCCTACTTTACCAATATTTGAAACCGATTCCAATGCATGAGCTGCATCTTCTAAAACAAATATGCCATATTTTTCAGCAATATCATAAAGAGATTTTAGATTAAGTGACTCACCTGCATAATGTACTGGTATAATAGCTTTAATTGAAGTATCTCTCTTAAGAATATCTTCAACTTTATTTAAATCAATTAAAAACCCATCTTTTTGACTATCAATTAAAATCGGTTTCATACCAACATAACATCCACATTCTATTGTTGAAACAAATGTGAATGTCGGAGCAATAAATTTATAGTCTTCCCCGAAACCTTTTGCTAATAATGCTAGGTGAAGAGCCCCAGTACAGGAATTCAATGCTATAACGTATTCCGATGATAAATAATTTGATAATTTCCCCTCAAAAGTTTGTACAATTGATCCAGTAGTAAGCCAACCACTTTTAATTGAATCTAAAAATAAATCGTTCCAATTTTTTGGTATATTTGGTCTGTGAAATGGAATTATCATAGTATTTTATTTATTTCAAAATATGCATCCAAACCAATAAAGAAAACTAACTTTTCACTTAAATTAGCAACATCATCAGATTGTAAATCAAAAAAGAAAGAAATATTTTTCTTCCACCACCATTGAAATTTAAGTTGACTAACTATACTTTTTTTAACATTACCACTTGGGAAAAAACCACCAAAATAGTTGTGGTAACCTTCATATGGTTTTTCAATAAAATTATTTTCACCTCTTTCAAGTATTCCAAATTCAAAATTTCCAATTAACTTGTCAAAGAGAATTCCTTTTATTCCTATTTTACTTTCACGAACATCGTTTCCTCTAAAATATCCTAATGGCACATTTTTTTGAACAAAATTGTTATTCCCCTTTTGATGCTGAAAGGTATTTGTGCCAACACTAATCAAAGAGCAATAAATAAAATTTAAATAATTTTTGTTATTTGATAATATTTGTGTAATCTGGATTGAATATGCATCACCATGACTTTTTCCACTCGTCAATTGAATTTTATCAAGGACAAATTCATCAAACATATAATTAATTGATAATTTGAGTTTCTTTTTTAAAATCATATCTAAAGACAATTGCCATACACCATTGCCACTCGCTGTCCCAAGTTGATTTTGACGTTCATTAAGTTCAATCTCTAAATGTGTTGCTATTGGATTCATATATGAAATATCTAGAGGTCTATTAGCACCTGAATAAATAATGATTTCAGATAACCCTATTAATATATTTCTTTCGTTGTTCCATTCAATGCCTCTGCCTACTATATAACGATTAACAGATAAAGTATCTGTCTCAAGGAAACCATGGAAGTATCTCACACGTAAATTATTAAAATCTAAATCAAGCATACCATAATCATACGCATTGCTATTGTGACTTAACGATAATTGTATATCTTCACCTGCTCCCCAGCTTTGTCTTCCTCTTCCAAATTGTAAAATCATCCATCCATTCTCATAACTAATTCCAGAAAGATCGGTCTCTCCAGAAGAAAACCCAAAACGATGTATTAGTCTAGGTTCTCCTGAAAATCGAGGAAAAAAGTCTGGATTATCTACAATTCTAGGATAGAGATATCCGTGAAATTGTTTTTTGAAAGTAAAATGTCCAAATGCATACAATGCGGTTCCATTATTTAAAATTGTTGAACCAAAACGTGCTCTAGCTATAAGTGAATCTGAGGATGTTGTAATATGAGAAAATCTTATGGGACCAAATGTTGAATTCTGATCCCAAAATAATCCACAGTCCATCAAAATTTGCTTTTCTTTAAAATCGTAGAATTCATTTGGGATTTCTTGCGTAAAAGAAAAACACAACAAAAAGAGTATGAAGATATTTTTATAATCTATTTTTAACAAATTGGGACCTGTTAAAATGTTTGTCAATGATATCCTTATCTTTCCATTTATGTATATAGTAAAAAAAGCCTAGCAAAGATCCAATACCATAGCCGAAGTGCATCATCGCATATGCAAACGGAAGTAAATAGTAATGTAATTTCAGATTTTTCGTTATTACTATTTGTTTGATTGTGAAAAAAATTGAAGCAGAAGCATATGAAACAAAAAGAAGTATTAATGGTAATAACCTGTTGAATTTTAAAACATAAACCGATGACCCAAGTAAGGCCAGAATAAAGGCTAATGGTATCAAATGCCTCATTGATATAAAATTGATTCTTTTTTGCATAACTCGAATTTTAAAAAATCCATATTGAAAATATTGAATGAATAATTTCAAAAAACTTGACCTTGAGTAATACTTAGACTTCAACTTAGGGTCTAACCAAATCCTCCCATTGTTCTGAATTAACCTAAAATTAAATTCTTCATCTTGATTTCTAATAAGTTCTTCGTCCATTCCACCGACTTTTTTAAAAATATCTGATATATAAAAACCAAATACTCCTGTGTCTACGTATGTACCGTTATCAAGATTAATTCTAAATGCTGCATTACCAACACCAAAAAATGTTGATTGAGCAACGCTAATTATCTTGCCTATGTTATTATCCTGAACCGTAGTCATAACGCCGCTAACACATTCTACTTCTTTTTCTTTGATTAATGATATTGCATTTCTTAAATAATTTTCTTCCACCAAGCAATGACCACTAGCAACCATTACATATTTTCCTGAAGAGTTTGATAATCCAATATTAAAACCATACGGCATGAACCTTTTATCATTTTTAATGAGCTTAATAAAATTATTTTCCTCGATTAATTCCTTTATCAAACTAATAGAATCGTCAGTACTATTCCCATCTACAACTATAATCTCATAGTCATCCTTAATAATACCTTTTTGATTAATGAATGATTCAAGTGTTGACTTTATTGTATTTTTTTCATTATAAATTGGGATGATTACGGAAACTAACATTATTGATTTATCAGGGAATAAAAATGTTTGATTTTTCCGCTATTTGGTCTAGATATACTATCCACTCTATTGATTTTAATTCTAATTCCTGGCTCTAGATATTTATCAACATTATCTTGCAATTCCAATAACAAAGTATCATCTATGGGTTTAAAGCTTACAACCTCAAAAATAAAAAAATCTTTTTCTATTTGTTTAATTATGAACTCTTTTAAAACCGATGATTTTTCGAGTATGGATCTTGAAATATAATAAAAAGTAAGACCAGGTGCGATTTTACCACTAGGTAGAATAATACTATCATTTGTCCTACCCTGTAAATTCTCGATATATTGATTACCGCTATCATTATGAAATAACTTTCCAATATCTCCAATTCTATAGCGGATAAATGGGAAAGCTTTATTATGAAGGTCTGTAATTAGGAGGTTTTGGTGTGAATCATTTTCTACATAAACTAAGTCATCTGCTACTTGCCAGATATTTGATGATTTTTGAAAACCAATGTATCCAAATTCTGATGCTCCATATTCACTTAATATGGGCAAATCAAAAGCTTTTTTGATTATTTGCCGATCTTCATTTGTGCATATTTCTGAGGTCACAATTATCTTTTTTAGTGATGGACAAATATCAAAGAAATTTATTCCTTCTCTAATTACATACCTGGAGAATAGGACAATTGAGTTAGTATAACCATAGATATAAGTAAAATTTTTCTTTTTAAATAAAATGATAAATTTTGCAAATACCTCATCTGAAAGATCAAAGACTGGAAATCTTATGCGATTAGCAATCCAGTCTTTCAATATTTCTTTAAAATAACCTTTTTTTTCCAATGGGATACCATAGAATCTTGCCTCTAATTCATAATCCCCAATACCTAAATCTTTATAACGTTTTTGTATGTATGCCCAGGTAAGCGAATGAGCCTCTTTATTTTTTGCAAAAAAAAATGGATGTCCAGAAGAACCTGATGTATTGGAAATGTATAGTTTACTTTTTAAATAATTTTTGGATATTAAATTTTCGATTGGTTGTTGATAATCATTTTTTTCCATTATAGGTAAATCTTCCCATTTAATAGGGAAATTCCCACCTACCTTATCTTTGTAGTTTTGGTTGTATTTATAATGATGACGAGCCATTTTCCATTTTTGCGCATCTTGCCATTTTAATTTTTCCTTGATAGACAATTTTTGTAATGCTTCAATTTTCTTTCCCGCTTTAATTAAATCATAACCAGCGATATGCATTATCAATTTGAATAAAGGATTATTCATAGTTTTTTTTTAACAATGCAATATAATGTGTATTTAAAAAATTTAATTTTGATAGCTTTGGATAGAAGTAGTTTACATTTTTACCGATTTTTCTTACCAGTGGTGGAAATAAAGTAATTAACTGCATATTAATTATAGTAGATGGAAATAGTTTATTAATGTCTTTTTTTGTTACCGCTTTTACATATCTATTTCTTGGATTATTATATCTTAAGTCATAATAGAGAACATATCCATTTGGTTTTAATATTCTCATTACTTCCTTTGATATAATTTTTCTATTATTATTATCTAGTACTGAAGATAGAACAGTGAACAAGTTTACATAATCAAAAGTATTATCTGAAAATTCAAGTTTACGAGCATCCATTAAAAAAAAAGTAGCATCCCCAAAAAAAGATTTAGTTTCATTCAAACGTTTTTTCCTTATATCAATTCCAACGATATTCTTTTCTGTTCCGCCTAAAGTTTTTATTAATCTTATTGAATCACCTCCCGCGCATCCCACATCAAGAATTTTCTTTTCATGTAATGAAACAGAAAATGATTTTAACAACTGCAGGGCCGCTTCCCGTCTTTCCTTATTAATTATTCTATTACCTTCGTTATCATATGACCACTTTTTTTCAAATTTTTGATCCTCATTGTAATAGGAATAGACTCTATTTATACGTTTTCGTTCATTCACATCCTAATCCAATAAATTTTAATTACTAATTAAAACTTTTTCCCATATTGGTTTAATTTTTTTCCAGCAAAAATCTTCTGATTTTAAGCGGGCGTTGATAGATAAATTTTTAGACTGTTTTGCATTATTAATTAAAACTTCAATTTTATTAATCATACCCTTAACATCATTTTTTTTTACAATTAATGCATCAACACCATTTGTATGTAAATATTTCAAACCACCTGCATCTGTAGTAACAATTGGGAATCCTAAAGACATAGCTTCAAGGACACTCACAGGCTGATTATCATAATTTGTTGTGTTTATAAATATATCGTAATTCTTAGATAAATTAATCCAATCTTTCTTTGACAAATAACCAGTAATCTTAACGTTTTTTGTTAAATTAAGTTTTTTAATCAAAACCTTGCATGTTGCCAATGATCCATCTTTATCAGGACCTACCATGCAAAGTTCAGCATTTGGATACTTTTTTACTAATTCAGATATTACTTTTACAGCAAACTCAGGATTATAGACTTTATGGAAAGAACGCACCCAAAATAACCGCGGTCTACATCTTTCTCTTTTTTTAAAAGGGTAGTTATTCAAATCAATAAAATTTGGAATATATTTTGTTGAAATGTTATGCAAATTAAAATGTTTTTTTAGGAAAAGGGATGGTGTGATATTAAACAATGAATAATTAAATATTATTTTTGAAAAATACTTAAATTTTTTCAAAGTATTGGGTAAATCACCTCCGCGCAATATGGGTATATATGGCTTGTGGATAATTATTGCTATTAAGGAGCATATAATCAGGTAATAGTATGCTCTTCCACTAAATGCATCTATTAAAATAATGTCATAATCATTTATTCTTCTTAACATTGTTAAAACCATATCAATTAGTCTGAGTACTTGATTTCTCTTATTTGAAATTAAAATAGTTTCATTGAATTCACTTAGTTTTAAACCTAGTGTTATAACACCCGATGGATTATCACCCGAATTTTCCAGTTTGTTTCCAATATATAAAATTCTCATAAATAATTTAATCTAGCCTAAAATCTTTAATTTTTATCATACTCAATGCTAAAAAAACTGGAGTCACAAATGTCCTCATCGCCGAATGTAAAGCTGTACCAGTAGCAATTAAAAACAGAACAAATAGTATAGCTCTATAAATATTATTTTTATCCATTTGAGCAATTCGAAACAAGCATAATAATAAAATGATTAGTATGAAGAAGCCAAAAATTCCATGCTCGGCCAGTAAACGAGAAATTTCCGTATGAGGTGCGATTCCATCCAATCCACGTCCTCTTAAGAAACTAGATGCACCTGCACCAGTCCCAAAAACAAAATATTTTGACCACAATTCTAAATCTGCAATAAATAAATCATATCTCCCCGTTGTCATAGTATTTATTGTTTTTATTCTTTCTCCAGAGATTGTACCTCTTGTTTCTCCACTAAACCTATGAGACAAATTTCCACCTGAAATATTTTGAATGATTAGGAAAGATGAAATAACAATAATTATTGCGAAGGTAAAAAATAATAACGGTCTTAAGCGTCTAATTTGAATAATTTCATTTATTGCTTTTGAACTTCTAAAAAAATAATAATAGAATAAAATTGCAATTATCCCTACCATCATACCGCCTCTAGAAAAAGTAAGAAATCCTTGGTAAGCAAATAGACCAATAAACAAACCATCAAGACTATGATTACCGGAAAATAGAAGTTTATTCATCCAAGCGTAGAAACTTAAAAACATTCCAATACCAATAATTGTTGATACCTGGTTACTTCCAAAACCACCTGTAGTTGCAAATTTAGCTCCTAAGGAAAAGTTAATACTTGAATAATCTGGAGTATTAATCATAGTATATATCAACATAGGAATTGTAGAATACCATATTAATTTTAAGATTGCATCAAATTCTTCACTTTTGAGTTCGTACTGGCCAATAATAAATAATAAAATTGCCATACTAAATGGCCCGAGAAGGTTGCTAGCAATATCTCCATAAGTAACCTGATTGCTCTGATCGATAATGGCTCCAGGGACTAATAAAACAATTATTAAAATCCCTAGAGAAAATGGTTTTTTTACATAACCTGTGAGCAATAATAAAATACATGATGAAATAATTAAATATTTGCTTAACTCCCAAGGTATGTAAGGATATGTTTTTAACATTCGTCCAAAAACCTCGAATGAACAAACATAAACAAGGAAAGGAATAAAAATATTAATGGAATTTTTAAACATCAAACTAGACAAAACCTTATTAAATGAACTAATAATAAATAAATAAACCCAAATTATTAGAAACCACGAATTAATCGTACAAGCTAGTCCAAGTAATACATGTATTATCATCCATAGATAATTCGATTCAGTTCTGTAAAGATTCTCTATCATTATCTAAAACAATCTTAGAATTCTACGATTATATCGCTCATAAGTAAACTTTTTTGATAAATAATATGATTCAAATGCTTTTTTTTGTAGTTCTTTTCTATTTTTCTCAAGACTAATTAAAGCGGTTATTATAGCATCAGATGATATATTATTTAATAAAATCCCATTTCTCTTATCTATATACTGTCCAATGCTTCCTACCTTTGATACAATTGGCACACATCCATATGCTGCTGCTTCTGCTAGTACTTTTGGAAACCCTTCTGATAGTGAAGGATGTATAATAATATGTGAGATTTCATATATTTGGTTTAATTCCATTCTAGAAATAGGACCTTTAAAAATAATGCTTACATCATTTATTTTACTTGCTCTATAACAATTATCATTTAACGCAGGGCCTTCACCAACAATATAAACTGTATTAATAAAAGATTTATCTTTAATTTTTTCTAACGCAGAAATAAGTAGTGAAACTCCCTTTTCTTTTTCTAATCGGCCTACAAAACATAAATTTAATTTTTTATTATATGTTTTTTTTCTAATAATATTTTTTGTTTTATTTAGTTCAATTTCTGTTACACATGGATTTTCAAAAGACAAAATATGAGGTTTTTGGTTTGGCCAAGTACCATTTATTGTGACAAATGATCTTTGAAGATTTTTTTTCAACCATAATCTCTGAATTTCATATGAAAATGGAGCATTTTTTTGGTTCCAATTTCCTGCATATTTTACCCAGCGTAATTTACCTGAATAAAAATAAAGGTAAGGCAGTACGTATAATGCGATATTTGTTGGAGTTCGTAAATGTATGAAATCTATATTATTACAAATTCTATGAATGGTTTTTAAATTTGATGGTACCGATAATAAAAATTTTATTTTTGCTAAAATACTTTTCCCACCTCCTGGTCTAATTGGTATATATTTAATTTTGCTTGAACGATATGGTAATGAACTTTTTGGACATTTCTCATCATCATGTAAAGGTGCTATATGATATATTTTTGAAAATAATTTTGATAGATGATTTATTTCATTAATAGTCGGCCCCCAACCTAGATAATTACCTCCTTTAGTATAGTGAGGAGTATGAGATATGATAACTAATTTCATTTGTCATCTATGATTTAATCTCCATATAAAATCAGTTCCAAATTTTGAGATAAAACTATTTCTATATGTTAACATTGTTAGCTTATATAAAATACTATTTGGTAATTTTCCTAAACCAGGTAGTAAAATTGAATATTGTATTTCCTCATTAATGTTAAGCTTGTTTTCATTTATCAAATTCAACATTTGAGTTTTTGAAGTTGCATTTATACTATACTTCCTTTTATTTCTAACTAAGTTATATTTGGTTATTAGTGAATCAGAGTTAGAAAACTGCAAAATCAAATCACCATCTTGCTTTAAATATTGAGTTAATTTCTGTATTGATTTTGATAAAGATGGGACGTGAGCTAATAACCCTATTGCAATTATGACATCAAACTTTTTTTTTGAATGAAAGTCTTCCAGACTGGTGTTCAAAAATTGGACCCTGTTTAATCTCATTTTCGAGGCTTGTTTCTTTGCTATAATCAACATCTTTTTTGATATGTCAATCATATGTAATGAGTTATGCTCCGCAAATTGAAGAGAGAGGTTACCATTGCCACAACCGACATCTAGAATACTTTTATTTTTAATACCATTAAATAAATTTTTCACTATAGTACTGCGAACACGAACCCCAAAATCTTTTTTCAAATAATTATCTGTTTGATTGAAATAATTATGTACTTCCATTTTGTTTATTTTTGACATAAATCAGATATAATTGTTAAATATTTTTTTATTATGACTTCCCAACTATGTTTTTTTGCCCAAGATTTTGCATTCACACTGTATCTTTCATAATCTGAAATTATGTCGTCAATTGCATCTTTCATTTCTTTATGATTATCTAAGCTGATTAATCTGCCGTTATTCCCATCCTTAATTGCATCCTCAATTCCACAATCTTTAGACCCAATTGCAGGCAGCCCCATATAATTCGCCTCTAATATTGCTATGCCGAATCCTTCAACTTCTCCAGAATATGTGTACTCACTCAACATTATGAATAAATTTGAATCTGTCATTATTTCTATCATATCTTCATCTGACGCATATCCATGGAATTTTATGTTTTCTTCAACTTCTAAAGTCTTCGCTAGGTTAATAAGTTCATTTTGAATTATTGGTTTTCCAATGATATGATATTTTATATCTTTAAAGTATCCTTTTAAGTATGGTAATGAACCTATCACATTATGTTGTCCTTTACGCTTAGTCATTGACCCTACTGTAATTAATCGTATACCTTTAATTTGTCTATTGTTATCTCTTCTGTATCCATGGAATCTATTGATTTCAAAACCATTGTTTATTACAATCATCTTCTTAAGATGGGGACAATTTTTTAATGTCACTGATTTTGAGAACGAAGATACGGCTACTAAGTTATCAAAATTTTTTAAAGCCTTATTTATTAATTTCTTTTTAATCTTACTACCCATCAATGTTTCATGCCCATGTATGATGCTAATCGATTTACGATTAAATAAGCCTAAAATATTACCAATCAATAAAAGTGGAAATTGTCCTGTAGTTAAAAAAACTCTATTATGCCTTTTTAAAGAATATTTAAAAAAATAATAAATAATTGTAAATAATTTGAATATTCTGTAACTACTATATCTATGAATTTTAAAAGTCTTAGAAACATCAAATTTTTTCTGATCACTTTCATATGAATTAGGCGCAATTACTATAACTTTAAAAGAATTTAAAGTTAATTGACAAGCAAGATTATATGCATGACTACCTATCCCCCCAGGCCCAGGAGGAAATTCAGAAGTAAAGATTGTAACTTTTCCCATAATATTATTTTATAACTTTAATTCGTAATATCAATAGAACGCAGAATAGAAAGATTGCTCATTGAATTTATTGATATTTTAATATTTTGTGATTCTATCACCTTCAGATAATTTTTTGGTGGAAAGAATCCAGGATTTGGAAACTTGAAAAAAAATCAAAGGGAATAAAAAAACAAATTTTAAAAAGCTAATAAGATAACCCAATTTTGTTCCTTTATATTTATAACTAGATAAAGAAATTGGGAGATTTTGAACAAGAAAAAATATTGCACTTTTATTGCCCCAATTTTTTCTAAAATGGTAAAGAATACTGGGTATAGGCCTTGCAGCAAACCATTTCATAGGTCTCATACCGTCCCAACTGCCCATTTCTCTTAGACCCCCATGATCTACTTTGAAATGCATTCTTTTTGCAAGAGGATTATTTATGCTTCTAAAACCATTTCTGTATGCCCGAACTCCAAATTCATCATCACCCATTCTCATTCCTTCAAATTGAAGATCAAAAAAGCCACATTTTTTGAATACTTCTCTTTTCAACAATACATTACCAGTATCTAATTGATCGGCCCATCGAAAATAACTATAATGCGCAGGAATTGGACCACCTTTAGTTGAAATAGATACACCTGCTGAAATATCTGAATTAAAATAATCAATACATTTAAGATGTTGAATAATCCAATCCGAATTTATTTTGGAATCATCATCGCAGAGTAGGATGTAGTCACTATTTGATATTTTAATTGCATTGTTACGAGCTTTCCACAACCCAGGTTTTTCTTGGTATACAACTTTGATATTAAGATTATGTTTATCATAAAAATCTTCATTAAATGGATTACTTTGATCTATAATAATTATCTCAAAATTTTCATACTCTTGCTTCGACAAATCCAATAATAAGTTCTCCAAATATTCATACCTATTTAAAGTTGGAATTATAAGACTTACTAAAGGACCTTGATTTATTAATAATGACTGGAATTGATCGTAATCTTTATAATCATAATATGGCGTATTTAAATTAATTTGCTTTATCTTAAAGGCTTTAAAAAAATAATAGATTTCTTTTAATGGGTTATTAAAAGTCAATATTTGCATTAATAATGTATACCAAGACCAAATTGGTTTAAACATTCTTCGTGTAAATAAATATCTATCAGATTTTATTTTTTTTATACTTAAATCAAGCTCATCAAGATTTTTGTCACTATCATTATTAATATATCCTCTAGCCCAGGCTTGATAAGCACAGTCTATATGTACAAAGTATTCATTATTGTAATTAGGGAAATAATTAATAACTTTTTTCACCTCTTCTGGCATATCGTCATAACTAATCCAAATTGAATTATTTTTTGTAGAGTCAAGATAAAAATACCAAACTGGGTTAATAAAATATTTAAGGTGTTTAAAAATTTGATTAATCTTCAATCGACTTTAAAACTGTATTTCTTTTTATTTTCTTTTATTAACTATATTTCTATCTTATGGAAATATTTTGAATAGTCTTCAAACTAATCAATAAACTTTTTTTTTAAAATCTTCTTTATTTGTTGATAAAAGAAAAAAGTTCAACTTCTTAAAACCAAGATACTTGTATTATTTAGTTGCAATAAAATGTAAAGCACCTGTTGTCTGTAGATGCCGCTTCTTTTCAAGATCTTGTTTTGATTTCTTTTGATAAATCCACCATAAAAGTCTATGAAATATGTATATAGGATCTAGTAGTGTTTTTTTTATCCATTTAGGCAATCCAATTAAAGAAGCTGTGTTATAAATACCGTGGTATCTTTTGTCTGCAGCATCTATTTTTATTTTATGTGGCTTAAATCCTGAATTACATAACCAGCTATAAACACCAAAATGGGTAAAATGATACCAAGATGACATATGCTGTTGTTGTAAGAATGCTACTACTCCTAACATTCTCCCATCTCTTTCAAGTACACGATGAAATTCTCTTCCAGCAATATGGGGATGTTCAATATGCTCCATTACAGCTAAGTTTGTGATACACTTAATTGATTTATCCTTAAATGGTAAAGAATGAGCATCAAGAAGTATCTTGGCTTCAGGTGAATCATAATCCGCAGAAATGTAAGTAAAACCAGCAGACTCTAGATAATGTCTATTTTTTTTATCTTTTGCACTACCGATGTCTAAAGCGAAACCCTCTTTTTCAGGAAGCCATGAATATAGTTTTTCTACAGGTTTTTTATAATTTATTGGTATGGAATTAAATTTTCTACCGTTCTCATTTTTTTCATATCCAAATTCGAAAGAATGAACACCTCCAGATCCATTATTATTAAATGAGTTAACATTAACGTCAATAATCTGAGTAGTTGTAATTTTTTTAGGACGTTTCAATCTTAAATCAATCTGTATTGAATTTTCTTGAATTGGATATTTATCCAAACATTTTATACATCTAGCAAATTTTTTTTTCCATTCTAAATCACCATGGCAATATGGACAACAAATTATTTTCTTTATATAGGTAAAATTGTTTTCAGTCATACTTTTCTTGCTGTAGCAAAAAGATGTGCTGTTCTGTGTTTTGTATTTTCCATGCCAATTGACTCAAGTTGGTTTAATCTCGCAGAATAAAATGTATGCATTAATTTTAGGGGTGAGATTATTGACCAACTACGGCCGCTATTTCTCCAATTCTTTCCCATTTTAATTCCATAATTAACTTCAACATTTGAAAAATATTTAATTAATAATTCGTATAATTCTGTTCTCTTATAGTGTTTAATGTGGTCAGGATTATAATTTGGAGGTTCATTTTTTATATAATCCCCATTAGGGGTTGTCAGATAAAGGATAGCATCTTTTTTCATTATTGAATATATATTTTTGAGCATTTCTTCATGATTTTCAATATGCTCAATTACTTCTACAGCAACAATAATGTCAAATTTTTCATTTATTACTTGAGATATATCAGAAGTTATATCACATAAAATTATATCATCAATATTTGATCTTTGAGTTTTTATTTCTACCAACCTTTGATTATCTATACCAAGATTCAATTTTTTTTGCACATTTGTTGATGGTGGCTTATCAACTATTGTAACTGATGCTTTCAAACCTACAGTATATGGTGATTTACGACCACCTATATCCGCAATTTTAGGACTGCTTTTAAATCCTTTAATTATTTTTTTCAAATCATTTCTTACTTTGTTCTGCAAAGCTGGAAAGAATATGAATAGAATTTGTAATAATTTTTCTTTAAATCTCATTATTTGAAAAGATTTATATTGTTTTCCTAAGGATGAATACTAGTTCATAATTACGTATTCCATGCATTGATTTTTTATCAAACTTACTAAGATCTAAAAGTTGAACCGTGTTAAAATACCTTCGCAGTTTCATTAATAGGTCATAACCATAATCTCTATAATGACCATTAGGTGAGATACTTTTATAATTGATTGTTTTATATCTTCTAAAATCTCCAGGAACAGTTATTATAGCATATCCATCATATTTGAGTAAACGATGAATTTCCTGAAGTCCTAGTGAATCTTCTTTTATATGTTCTAAAACGTGATTGCATAATATATAATCGTAGGTTTCATCAGCCATTTTTATATTTTGAATATCTACACCAGGATAATCGACATCTACTGAATTAAGGTCTGTTGTATGATATGTAATTTTATCATTGTTTTTAAAAAATTCTAAGAAGACTAATTCAGGAGCAAAATGTAAAATTTTTATTTTTTTCATAAGATTAGTAAATAACTGATTATACAAAAAGTAAAGCCCTCTGTGCCTTGATCGAGAGGAACACCAAGGACAAATTGAGAAAAATGCGAATTGTAAATGATTTGAACTGTGAATAAATTGATTATTATTTTGTTTACACAATGGACAATTATTTTTTCCAGATTTATCTAATATTTTTTGATGATTAATAAAATTTAAAATCCCAGTAATTATATATTTTGCCCCCTCATTAAATTTTTCATTTTTTATCAAAATTAAAAAACTAGTAAGAATAGAATATATGGACTTTATTTTATGTGGTCTTAATGATCCAGGATTATCAGAAACTTTTTTAAGGTATTGATCATGCCTATACATAAAAAAACTTTTCATATCCATCTTTTAAAATTGAGAGGTTATGATCACATCGTACATGCTCTATAGCATTAGAACTAATCTCTTTTATTTTATTATCACTTGATTTTGCAACTTTGATAATTGTCATTGCTAATAATTCAGGTTCAAGTTTTGGAATTACCCAACCAGTTTTTCCATTTATTACATTTTCGTTTAAACCCTCTGCATCGCTTACAATACATAAAAGACCCATAGCTTGAGCTTCTAAAACTGCATTTGAAAAGCCCTCTTGAATACTATATAAAATAAAAATATCATTTTTTGATAAAACATTAACTATCTCATGGCTAGAAAGTTCTTTTTCAAATTTTATTTGAGTAAAAATATTCATCTGGTGTGCAGCGTAAACAAGCCTCTCATAATCCTCACCGTATCCAATAATTGTATATTCAAAAGGAATATTTTTAATCTTCAATATTGATAATGCCTGAAATAGATAATCATAACCTTTTTTCCAATGTAGTCGAGCATTAGTAACTATTTTTAATGGTTTCGAAATTGTTTTCCTCACCTGGCCATAAAATTTTTTTATATCTATAGATGGCGGTATTTTAAATTTTCTTCCGTTATTGAATCCTTCACTTTTGGCAATCGATAAGAGATCATCAGATATGTAATGGAGCTGATCCAATCTTTCCCAAAGTAAATCATAACATCTTATGTTTGTTTTTGGATAAATGGCTATATCGTAACCACGAATACTGGCAGACATCTTTGATCCTATTGTAGTAGCTAAATTTTCTCTACCAATCGCATTAGTAGCAAAACCAAAATGTAACCAATCTAATTTATAGCTTAGGATATGACTTGAACGAATTAGAGAAACAATGTTTTCTCGAAAATGGTATCCTGAATCATAATTGTATTTATATAAGTATATCGATTTTAAAGGATTTTTAACTAAGCGAAAGCAAGATTTAAATAGTTCAATAATTTTATTTTTTATTCCCCCAGCCCAAGAGAAACCAATTACAGAATTGAATTTTTGTGATTTTTTTCCATCATCAATAAACAATAAAACTTTGAATTGCAATTCTTGGAGGCACCTTAATTTTTCGGAAAAAAAACTTTCGGAAACACCTGGATACGAATGTAGGACAATTCCAATTCTTAAATTTTTCTTATTATTTTTATCCATTAACTTTTATGAAATAGCCAAGAAATATGATTGATACTTAAACCATACAAATCGATTTTACTTTTACCGAGTTTTTTTACATCAAAACAATCCATTTTAGTTAGACCAAAATCTAGAAATCTTTCCCAATAATCATACCCACAAGACCTATAGTGATCTGGGTGACCATGGATTTTTTTATATTTTTCTTGCGGAATAGATTGGTCTTCAAAAGTTTTTTTATTCCCTCTTGGATAAATTGGGACTGATACTAATAATGACCCTCTTTGATTTAAAGAGGTCGATAAATTTTGAATAGCAGTTAAATCATCAACTATATGCTCAAAGACATGCCAAACAATAATCAAATCGTAGTAATTATCATTTAAACCTTTTTTTGTTATATCTTGAACAATATTTATATGTTGCCCTTTTAGAATGTCTACTCTATCGTAAACGTTAGGTTTTAATGTATTTTTCACATAAAAGTATTCACTTGGGTTTGGTGCGATATGTAAAATCTTATTACGTTTTGGTTGTAAATCATTGATGCAAACTGGTATCAAACGTTGCCTTGGTAAACTATTGCATTTTGGACATCTTCCGTTAACAAATTCTAATCCTTTCCAATTACATAAAGGGCAAATTATATTATTCCCTCTGTAGTAGATGGAATTGATTTTACTCCAAAAATATTTAGTTAATCTATTCCGCATAGCTTTCTTCTAATGCTATGATTCTGTAATATTTTTTTGAAACTGGTTCAATGTTAACAACATTGATATAGGATGCGAATATGTTTTGGCATCATTTTCATAAAAATAATTAAAATATTTTCTTATAATTTCTTCAGGTACAATATTTTCAATTACTTTAGACCCAAGAAGATTATCAAAGACAAATTGCTTATTTTTTTTCCCTAGAAACTGTAATTCCCAATTCATATTTACATACTTATTTACTTTAATAGTTCTTCTAATCTTATCATAAACCCGATATGGTATATTATATGGAAATCTATCATATTGGTAATTATATAGATTGAAAGGTCTATGTTCTTGCCAAGTTTGTTTCGCTAGACTAGGTGAAAAGCGTTTAATATATTCTATTTGTATCTTTCGTGATGATAAGAACTCCTCAGGCACTGTACAAATAAACTTACAAAAATCATTATCATAATAAGGAATTATTGCGGATTGGGAATATGTAAAATATCCTATATTAACTAGGTTCCATCGAGGTGCCCAGTGAAGATTTTTAAAGGCCCTCAATCTTGAGTTAGGGCTATTATCTATCTTTACACATGACAGATAATATTCTAATTGTGAATTAATATAATTATCAAAACAACCCTCCAAACCCCAAATTCCCCATAATTCGTCTGCAAGTTGATATCCACCGTTTTTTATAATCAACTTTTTTAAAAATTGGATTTGCTCATTAAATGTCATCGTATTATTTAATCCAAGGTTATCAAATAAAACGTCACCCCAATGTCCTAAACAAAATACATCTCCCATTTTCCGATATTCGTCAAGAAATGCTGCTTGCCTAGGATGAGTAAACTCAGAATAACAGCCATTGATTTTTGATATTCTATCCAAATCATTCCATAAATACCCTGAAGCTACTTTAAATATGCTGTGTGGATAACCAAGTTCATCAGCTATCATTTTTCCATAATAGGACTCATTATGACCACCATCAAAATAATAGGAAAATGATTCCACATTTTTATTGTTTCTATGTAAAGCTATGGCCAAGGTTCTTGAGTCTAATCCACCGGAGAGAGGTAAAATTATTTTTTGATTTTTAAAATTATCTTTAATTACTGAATCAAATAAGTCAATAAATTCATCTACAACATTTGAAAAAGAAATATTTCTTGGTTCGTAGTACCATTCCCAATTAGGACCCATCTCTTTTCCATCTTTAAATGAATGACTTGGTTTCAGTACTTTTATATCTTTAAAAAAAGTGGTATTACCCCAAAAAAACCCTGTAGAGAGCCATATACATATTGATTTATAATCTAGTTCAGAGCCGTGCACCACATTTTTAAATATTTTACTATTTTTAATGAAGAGCGTATTTTTTGGTATTATATCATGATTAGTATTCAATTAGTAAGTCCTTTATTATTTTCCCATACTTCTAAAGGAATAATATCAAATTATAATTTAAATAAGACTTGCTTATAGACATTCTCAGTTTTATTTACTTCATATTTTATATCAAAATTTTTCTTGATATAATCTCTCATGTTTAGACCTAATTTTGACATTTTACTTTTATCAAGGAATAAATGAGTTTTTATTTTTCTGGACAATTCTTTATAATCTCCAGGCTCAAATAAAAAACTTTTAAAATTTTCTAGTACATCTCTTGAGCCAGGTATATTGCTAGCAATAACTGGAAGACCAGTTGACATTGCCTCTAATAATACTACAGGGCAACCTTCCGCTCTACCAATTAAATGTGTTGATGACACAAATATATCAGCTACATTATAAATTCTATTTAAATCAAATCTTTTACCTGCAAAAATAATCATATCGCAAAGATTATTTTTCCTGACAAGATTTTTTAGTTTTGTTGCATATTCATTTTTATCATCACCAACAATTATTAAAACAATTTGTTTATTTGTTAATGTTAGATTCTTGAACGCTTGTATTATTACTTCTATACCTTTTACTGGCACGAGATTGGCTACAGTTAAAATAACTTTTTTTTTCTTTGGTATTTTCAACTCTTTACTTATTTGGTTATCGCTATCATCATTTTTAAACTCATTTATATTTACACCTCTATAAACAAGTGTTATATTTTTTTTATTAGTAAAGAATTGTTTAATCATATCCTTATTTTGAACAATTATATGCGATGCTAAAAATGTTCTAAATTTCCATGCATTTTTAGAGGTCCCGCCCCAACTCATATTTTTTTTTGTATAAATCCAAGGTATTCTAGCAATTTTCGCACTTAACGCTTCTGAATAGTCTGAAGAATAATTAAATGAATGTATGATTTGTGGAGCGATTTCTCTGAATTTTCTAGCTATTTTAAAACAACTTTTTAATCCCTGGAATCTTGAATTCATCGGTGCCATATAATTGAAAATATGTACTGGTATTTTACTTGCCTTGACTACCTTGAAAAATTCTCCTTTGTCATGCAAACAAGCAATATGTGGCTCAAATTTTTCTTTATCTAGCCTACTAGCGATATTTAAAAGTGCTTTCCCGCTTCCTGCAGTATCAAAGTTTGGAATAGTATATAGGATTTTTATTTTAATAGGTTCAATCTCCAACTAAAAAGAGAAAATATGGTGAAAATCGGCCATTGATGATTAGCTTTCAATTCTAAGTGTTCCAAAAATAAATTATCTACAATATTTTTATTTACATCAAAGTAATCTAAACATTCTTTATTATTAAGTACCTCACGAAACGGTTTTGCCAAATCTCCTCTCAACCAATTTGAAAGTGGTATTGTAAAACCTCTTTTTTGATTATCGATGGGACTATTTGGTAGTTTGCTTTTTAATAGTTGTTTTAAAAGTACCTTTTTATTCGATTTTTTTCCTCTATTAGGCCCGTAATTAAGATATGGATTTATCTTCAATGCTGCCTCAATTACTGTTTTCTTTAGAAACGGAGATCTAACCTCAAGAGAATTTGCCATACTTGCTTTATCTACTTTACGCAATGTCTTTTGCATCATACCATAAAATTCAGCTTTTCTCATATGTTGTAATAATTGTAATTCATTATTAACTGGAGGATAATCATAAATATTATAATTATATGGTAATTTTATATTTTTTAGGTAAGGGAAAATACTATTCATCAAATATGTATTAAACCTTGAATGAATATTAAAATGTGCTTTGCCTTGTGTGGGATAAAGGCAAGCACCATTAATATTTCTATTGTTAAAAAAAAATTTATCTGAAAGATATAAACAATACTTAATTGCCTGTGGAAATTTTTGATATCTTATATTTTTAGAAATAGACCAAAATCTCTCATAACCATAAAATAATTCATCTCCTCCATCACCCGACAATGCTACAGTAATATTTTTTTTTGCTAATCTAGACGCTAGATACATAGGAATGATAGAATGATCTGCAAATGGCTCAGTCATAATCTTGGTCATTTCAAAAACGATATCCATCAAATCATTACTACACATTTTTTTTTCCAAATGTTTAGTGCCAATTAAATTAGAATATGTCAATGCTAATTCTGATTCATCATGCTTATGGCTATCACTTCCTATCGTTATTGTATCTATTATCCTATTTGAAGATTTTTGGGCGTAATATGAAATTAATGGTGAATCAATACCTCCAGATAGAAACGAACCTAATGGAACATCAGAAACAAGCTCGTCCTTAACAGCTTTTTCAAGTGTTATATCAATAAATTCAATAGCTTCATTATGATTTGAAATGGGGAAATTATCATACTCTGGGAAATTCCAATACCTTCTAGAATTTTTTTTCCCTTTTGAGTCGAATTTAACTATTTCACCTGGATATACTTGAAAAGTATTATGCAATATGCCAAATGGTGGAGGCACAAAATGTTGTAAAATATATAATTTTAAAATTTCTCTATTAATTTCCAAATCTTTAAAATTTGGATGTAACGCAATCTGATTATATTGACTTGCGAACACAACTCCTTTATCATCATAGCCATAATGAATCGGTTTGATTCCTGCAAAATCTCTGATTAAATATAAAAATTTTGAACTGTGCTCAAATAAACCAATTGCATACATCCCATCTATAATTCTAAGAGTTTCTTTAATACCTAAAAGACTAAATGCATTAACTAGAACTTCTGAATCTCCAGAACTTTTAATTCTAAGATCGTATTTGTTTAATCTATTTTTTATTTCTAAATAATTATAAACCTCACCATTAAAAACCATTGTGAATTTATTATTTTGGCTGTGAATTGGTTGATTCGCTCTATCTGTGAGATCTAAAATCGATAGTCTGTTAAATCCTAGTTGTAAATTTTTCGAATTTGTAAAATAACCCTGTTTATCCGGACCTCTACTTCTGCTTAGCCCTAGTAGCTCAATAAACTTATCCTTTCTTGTAAGTTTACTTCTGAATGAATATTCTCCGAAAATGCCACACATATTAGAAAATGATTAGTTTGTGTTTATTTTTTTTGATATGCAATCCTGATAGAGCTCAAGGAATTCTCTTATTGTTTTTTCTAAATCATGGTTTGATTCAATAGTATTGCGAGCATTCAAGATTAATTCATATATCTCGTTAGAACTCATTGTTATTATTTTTTTTATGGATTCAACAATCTCAAATGGCTCTCTTGATTTTATTAGAATTCCATTTTTACCATCTTGAATTACTTCAGGCATACCTCCACAATTAGTTGATATCACAGGTAAACCAACTGCCATTGATTCAAGTGCTACATTTGCTATGCCCTCTTCTACTGACGGTAAAAGCAGAATATTAGATTTTCTCATCTTTTTGATAACATCGGAGTGGCAAAGTTTATTTGAAAAAACAACTTCATCTTTTAGGTTTAATTTATTTATGAGAAAAATATTCTCTTCAGATCCTTGAGAAACTATTTCATATTTAAAATCAAACTTTTCTTTTTTTAAAATTGATGCAGCAATTATTGCATAATTAAATCCTTTTTTCCAATGATTTCGACCTACAGAAAGAATTCTTATTTTATTTTTATTTACTTTCTGTATTTTTCGTAATTCTATTTTTTTTAAATCAACTCCAGAATAAATTATTTTAGCATACGATGATCTTACACCATATTTCTCAGCAACTTTTTTTATAGCATTAGAAACACAATGTACTTTATCTATTTTAGGAAAGTATTCTTTATATATATTAGCAAGTTCATAATCTGCTAATGGTGAAGAGTTAATATGCGTACCTCTAAGGCTAAGGACAAGTTTCATGTCAAAAAAAAATTTTAGCCATATCCAATCACGAATTTCTTTTGCCCATTGTATATGTATGATATCTGGCTCATGCCAAATTAAAGGTCCATATTTAATGATAAATTGATAAAATGATCTATTTTTATTTCTTGACTCATTTAAGATAATGTGTAAGCTAGAAAATTTGAAAAGAGCTAACAAAATTAAATATTTATGGAAAAGAAAAAAGTTTTTCAAACGTCCACCTGTACCACAATTCCGAATCGATTTACTGTTGTATTTAGTCTCACCCTTAACTTTACCTACAACTAAGACTATTATCCCATTATTTGCTAGCCCAGTGATAAGATTCTCAATGAATGTAGGGCCTGGTATTCCACCACATATTATGGCAACTTTCAATGTAATAATTTGTTCTTTTTAAAGAAATAATTATTCATTTTTTTCAAAGATTGCTACAAGAGAGGCACTATAAAGCCAATGCGGATTTTTTTTAATATATCTATAAAATAATAAGGCACACAATCTTGCAAACTTGTATATTATTTTTTGAACAAAATTAATTTTTTGATGAACAGAATACTGAAAGCCTCCAACATATTCATTAAAAATAATTTTTAGATTATTTTTTTTTGCAAATGAATAAAATATATTTCTATCCATACATTTCAAATTATGCTTTTTTAAATTTTCATAATCACATAAATAACCATATAATCTTCTCAAACCCCTTTTATTTGGTATCATAATTAAAAGTCTTCCTCTAGGTTTCATCAGTTTCAAGTGATTATCCATTATTTTTTCATAATTTAAAAAATGTTCTATAAATCCAATTGAAAAAACATAATCAAATCTCGTATCAATGTTAAGTGTAGTAAAATCTTTACAAATAATATTATGTCTTTTTACTCCCATAACAGTAAATGACTTTTTTATTATATTAGTATTACTATTATAATCTAGTGCAGTCGGAATTAGGTTGTACTTATTTGATAAATATGAAATATATCTACCGGGGAAAGCACCAATTTCAATAATGTTTTTTTTATGAGCATTGTCCATTGACAGTATAAATTTGTCCCAAATATCATCATAGGCACCACAAATAGTCTTTATTTGGTTTGATTCTGTATACCTTTTAACATAATATTTTTCCCAATATTGTTTTGAAGTAAGTTTTGTATTCATTTTTATTTTCGAAGTAGAAATCGATTATCACCAAAATTTTGAAACATTATATTTAAATCAAAATTATCATTAATACTAGCACTCCTATTTTAACTAACTGAGTTCTTAAAGATTTATCTTATAAGTATCTTTTAATTTCAACCGTATATAATTGTGATTTTCATTTTATTCTCATTTTTAAACGATTTTTTTATCTATTTATTTACCTTATTTCTCCAAATGTCCTCTAGAAATCTATCATACTCCATTACAAGTGTTTCCATATCATACCTCCGAGGAATAGACATACCAGCATTAAATGATAATTGTTTATAAAATAGTTTGTCATTTAAAATTCTATTAAGTGCATTATATAAGTTATTCTCGAGGTTATCCTCATTGATAATCAGGCCATTTATTCCGTCTTCTATTATTTCTGGGTTGCCACCAACATTTGTAGCAATAACTGGAACCCCACATGAAAGTGATTCTAATATAAATTTAGAACACCCCTCTAACATTTTTGAACAAAGTAAACTACAATGAGTTATATTTAATATTTTCGGCATATCTTTATTATTTAAATACTCGAAAATTTTAAGTTTGTCTTCACCTAATTTTACTTGTTCACCATATAGAAATCTCACAATTTCATCATCATCATGGTCTGAAATATTCACCCCTGCTAAAACTAATGTAGTTTTATGATTAATTTCATTTAATCTTCTGAATGCATTAACAATTTCATAAATACCTTTTGTATCGTGCATTCTTCCAGCATATAGGAATATGAAATCATTTTCAGATATACCAAATTTTTCTCTGAATTTATTAATATAGTTTTTGTTTCTATTTTTTTTAAATAAACTATTATCTACTCCATTATATATCACTCTTTGATTGTTATGGTTGAGTTTATGCTTCTTTTTAACATCTTTTGCTGCAAAATGACATACATTAATTAATCCATCTGAATTTTTGTATAAATCTTTTAATATATCTATCCTCCAATCAGCAAGGTTACTTGATCTAAAATGGAAAATATGTATTGCCTCAGGATAATATTTTCGAACTGAGTTAAATAAATAGTAATGAGTTTGGGATATAATTATGTTTGGTTTTAATTCTTTAATCTTTTTCCCAACAGCATTGTAATACATCTGTCTTTCAACTACTGAAAATCCATAGAGTTTTTTAGCAAGACTAAATGGTAGCTTAAATATAATCCAGTAAAAGATTCTATATAAAAATCCACATTTAACTTGAATATGTTTATCCTTATCAAATTCTAATTGATTAAGTTCACTATTTTGGCAAGAAATAGAGTATGTATCAAAACTTTTTATATTTTGAGTCAGATACTCAATTGTAAAACCAATTCCATTCGCATTTTTACCAATGGATGGAATTGGCCTTAAACTTCCATTAATAATTACTACAGTTGGATGGTTTGCTCTTTTACTTTCTATCATCGTTTAAAATTTGGAATAAATAACAGACCAATTGAAAAGATTCTTTAGTTCAGTTAAAATTGCTTTATCAGATATTTATAAAGTTTTTCAGCCATAACCTCTGAATTGAATTTTTCGTTTGCTCTTTGTCCAGCCATTTTCGATATTCTTGCTCGCAAAGTTTTCGACTCTAGTAATTTTAATTTTTCAATTATGTTTTTTACCATACCGTTTTCATCAACCACAAATCCATTATCGTGATTTGTAATTACTTCAGTATTCCCTCCAGAATTAGATACGATTACTGGAAGTTTCAAAAAAATCATTTCTAATAAGATTATTGAGATACCCTCAGTAACTAAAGAGGGGATACTCAATTGCATTCCTATATCGCTAGAGACAATAGTTTCATAAAGTTTTTTCTTATTTAATTTCCCAAGAAATATCATTCTACAGCGTTCATCAGATAATTCTAATAGTTCTTTTACATAATCCTGATCAGCATTATTAATGTCACCTGCAATCATTAAAACCGAACTATCTCTGCTATACCTAGCCAAAGCATTTAATGCCATATGATACCCTTTTGGCTTCCATATTGCACCTCCCATAAAACAAACTAATTCGTCTTCTTTAATGGAATATGTTGCTCTAATATTTTTTCTTATGCTAATTCTATTTTGATTATAAAACTTAAAAGATTCCTTATTTAAACCATTGTTAATAACTATGCCATTATTGTAATCTTTTTTTATTTGAGCATAAGTAGTGTTTGATACATGAATAATTCTTCCTTTACACAATTTTAAGATTCTATCCTTGTCCTCTTTTTTCCATTGACTAATACTGCCTCCATGTCTGTAATAAATAAATTTGTAACCTGGGAATAGCATTGAAAAAAGCAATAATGAATTACTAGATCCATGATATAGAATAATATCTTTTTTTGAAATATTCTTAAATATGAAGATTACTAGTGCAATTGTATACTGGATGTTGATTCTTTCAATAGAATAGAAATATTTTCTTTGTAGTCTTTTACTAAGTAAGGTTTTCGTTAATAAAACTATTAAATAGCTAATAATATTTCCTGGATTTACATACCTAAAATTTTTTCTATTTATAATTCCTTTTTTATAACTAGATACAATTATGTACTTCATCTTTCCTAAATTTTCTTTAAGGATAAAGTAGTCAATTGTATTTTCAATAACATTAGATATTGAAAAACCATCATTACTTGGTAAGGTTTTGTTGTAAGAAATTAGAACAAAAACTTTCAATTCTTAATTGTCTTTATCAGTTCTTTGAATATACTTTTTAGGCTAGATCTTAATTGATAATTGCCAACAGCTTTATGATTAATCCTTAGACACATAGCCAAAAGGTTAAGTCTAGTCACTATTGGTAGTCCATTCTGATATTTAACAGTATTTATAATCTTCTGGATTGCTGTTTGATTGATTATTTCTTGCGAGGCATATGATATATTATTTCTAAATAAATATGATTTTTGGATATTTAATAACAATATAATAGATTTAATAATATAGTCATTATTTGTTAAACTTTTCTTTGAACAATATCGGAAATATTTTACTATGTCCTTTTTTATCATAAACCCATTATAACTCAAGTAATCTGCTAGCACCCTTAAATGTAATTTATTTTGTATCCTTTTTTTCCATTTTGATTCTCTTTTTTCAACTTTTCTATAATATAAAATCTCATCATCTAAATTTGCTAAAGTACAATTATTGATTACCATTCGCTTCCAAAACTCAAAGTCTTGCGCAAACAGATAATTTTCATTATAACTACCAATCTTTTTAAATATATTTTTTCTGATCATAATGGTAGGATGGCAAAAAGGAACTTCAAAATATAATTCCCACTTTATAAGTTCATCTGTTAATGGGTATCTATAATTAGGTTTGAGCATTTTTTCATTGTGGTCAATGTTAATTTTTTGACCCCCAACGGCATCTATCGTTTCATTTTTTTTTAGGAAAATTATTTGTTTTTCAAACCTATCTGTTTTTGATATGTCATCTGCATCCATTCTAGCTATAAATTCACCATTTGCATAATTAAGACCAATATTCAAGGATTTGGTCAAACCCAATTTTTTTTTATTGTTTATTTTTATTATTCTTTCATCATCATAGGAATTAATTATGTTAAATGAGTTATCAGTAGATGCATCATTAATGATAATAAATTGAAAATTCGCATATGTTTGAAAAATAATACTTTCAATTGCTGCATTTAAATATTGTTCATCATTATGAACACTCATTAATACTGAAATCTTAGGCATGAATTGTTCAGTTATAGTATAAAATCAACTTTCATATACTATTTTACTATATAAATTCAATTCAATTTTGGCTATTTTATTTAGGGAATATCGATTTATAGCACACTCTCTCGCTTTTGACCCGATTGAAATTCTTATTTCTGGATTTTCTAATAAGTATGATATTTTTTTTTTAATACTCTCACTATTGGTTTGACACAGTATACCATTAACTCCATTTTCAATAATATTTCTTATACCCGGACTATTTGCACCAATAACTGCGCAACCAAGCGACATAGCCTCAATTAGCGTTTTTGGATGACCTTCATATAAACTTGGCAGTATATATATATGCGCTTGGTTTAAATACTCTGGTAATTGTTCATTTTTAACTTTATCAATCCAAGTAACCAAAGGTGAATCGAATTTCTTAATCAATTCTGTTTTTAATGTACCTGACCCAATAATTAAAGTTTTTATTTTTAAAGAATTAGCAGCTTGAAGAAATTGGAATATATTTTTTTCTTTTTCTAATCTGCCAACAAATACTATATCAAAAAGTTTGTTAAAATTATTATTCTTACATGAAAATAATTCAGTATCTACATAATTTGGAATAACTACAATATCATCTTTGCTATTAAATTTGTGAATCTGAATTATTTCTTTTTTCATTTCATTAGATGTAACCACAATCTTTTTAGCATATTTAAGAAGTCTTTGTTCAATTTTTAATGAATTATAATATGATTTAGAATCTTTTCCCTTTCGGCTCATTTGAGTTTTTGAAAAAACATAACCCATTCTCCCGATTAATGGTTTTTTCCAGAATTTTGATGCTGATATAGCCGCTTCGGAGCCATTAGTTTGGTTGGTTTTTATAATGTCGCAATTGAATAAGGAACGCCAATGAATTAAGTTTAACACTAGGTCATAAAAGTATTTTGGTAGATTAAAATAATTGCAAAGAATTTTTATATCACCTAATTGGTCTTGGAATTTTAGATCCTCTTTATTTCCATAAGTGATAAAGCTAAAACTTACCTTTGGACTTGATAGTCTCTTATATAGTGCTATTTCTCTTCGAAGAATACCTGCTTTATGCCAATCATTAATCGACATATTTTTTGTGAAGAATATGATTATTTTTAAAGTTTTAATTTTAAAATAATACTTTTCTTTAATGATTATCGTTTTGAAGTAACAACATAATCACGCGCATTAATACCTTTTATAATCTTTTTGGAATAAGACTTCTTTATACAAAATTGATCAACAGCTTCTACTAAACCAGGGTATTGATTTTTATTATAATCATCAAAAATGATTATATCCCCCTTTTTTTGATGATTAGATATATGCTCAGTTTCATAAATAATATTCTCATAATTATGTTCTCCATCTACAAACGCAAAATGTATTCTATTTTTTATGAAAGGCAGCACGTCAATAGACCTCCCTTCCTTAAAAGTAATGTACTTATCAATTAAGTTGTCGTACCCGGACAACAGTTCTTCCCTAGTATGAGGTCCATAATTATCATCAATGCAATTCCACAATATCTTTTTTCTATGAGGGAGTGGGTCGATGGTAGTTATTGATCCTAAATGTTGATTACTATCAAATAAAGCACGTGATAAAATAATGGCAGAAAATCCACGTGCAGTCCCAATATCTACAATATTTATATTATTACAATCATTCTGATTTATATAAGCTGATAAAGTAGAATAAAGAACTCGGCCATGCTGGTAACATAATTCTGATTTCTTTATGACTATCTGTGTGTGTAAAGCAAGTTCATGAAACCAGTCATATTCAATTTTATATCCTATTAATTTTTCATATTCATCTATGGTAGGGTGTACTGTATTTTTTGCATTATGCCATAAATCCAAATATTCTTTTTTTGATGCTCTAACTGTTTTCCCAAATGGATGGTGATCTATATTGTATCCGTTTTTATTTTTAAATATTCTATTCCATCTATTTTTTATTTTAATTAAGATATTATTCAATTGATTTTTTAGTGTTAACGAGTGTCAACTATTTTTTTAAAATATTGTGCACGACTATCCCAAGTGTGATTTTCTAACGCATCTTTTCTAGCTTGGTTAGTGATTTTTTTCCTTAATACTTTATTTTTTAAAATATTAATTAATTTTTCTGAAAAATCAGATAGGTCATTCTTGAATTCTATGCAATTGACTTCATTTTTTAATATGCTATTGTATTCATTAGGGATTAATGAACAAAATAATAAAGTTCCAGAACCCATTACTTCAAAATATCGTGGAGTGATATCTTCAAAGGCTGCAGGGGTTGCTATCCATACTTTACAGTTATTTATTGTTTTTGCGTACTTCTTTAAACTACTAATTCTTCCAAGTTTGATATCATCACTACCTTTCCAAAATACATTTATATCAGGATTTTGATCAAGCAAAAGACCAATATTCTTTCTTAAATCATCAACTTTGAAGGCATTCTTCGGATAATATTTATTTTGGTGCAGCATTCCGCTAAATCCCAAATCATATGTTTTAAAAACATACCTAGGTTTAAAAATACTTTTATCAAAACCATATGGCATTAGCGAACAAGGGATATTTGTTTCTTCTTGAATTTTTTTATACGACGGCAAGGGTGTAATTATGTGTTTGACTTTATTTTTAATACAAAATGATAGTTTTTTTTGATAATAATTTTGTGGCTTAAATAAGTAAACAATTGCAGGAATATCTAGATTTTTAATTCTATCAAAATATTTAAACTTTTCAAAATATGATAATCCAAAAATTATGATATTTGGATTAAATGCGAGTTCATCAACCAGTACTTTTAGATTATCAAAAAATTTAGAATATAGTTCGACTTCATTATCTATTTTCAAAGCTCGATACAGTCCCCCATAATATGGATAATTTTCCTCCTTTTTTGTACCAATGTAGGAGTCTATATATAGGATTTTCATAAACAGAAAATAAAATTAGTAATTAACAATGCGGTTTTAGATTTATATTATAAGAGGTGCTTGGTATTATTTCTTTAGATTCTTTACACCTGGAGCATAATTTTGGTATTTTCTAAACATACCTTGATCATGACAACCATTGCTCACAAGATTTAGATTATATATTTCTTTTTGATGCATATGTGCAAATAAACTTATAATCTCATTATCCCCCCATCTATATTTATAAATACCACCATCTTCGTTTACTGCCTTTATCCACTTTTTCCATAGATTGGTTTTAAAAATTGAATTATTTATAACATATGTGTCACACCATTCTAAATAATGGAAATTTTCATATGCATTTTTATCGCTCAATAGATTATTTAGTTGAGCAGATTTTGGAATTACGTCATTTTCTATCATAAACTTTTTGGTGAAGTCCCATAGTCCAATTCTTGTATCTAGGTGACCTTGGTGAGGTTTGCCATTTCTTAATCTTTGGCCAACAAAGTAAGCAGCAATATCTACTTTTTTTTCCTGAATTTTTACAAATGGATTAAAAAGAAGTTCCGTAGTGTATCCTGCTTCATCATCATGTGTCATGATAAAATCATATTCATGAAGGCTAGTATTTGGATAACCATACATATTACTAGTAAAGTTGCACATATGAAGATATCCTTTTCTTTCAATAGGAAAGCTTTTCCTTACATACCAAATATCTTTCCTGTTAAAAAATAATTCGTTTTCTTGGATAAAATCTGGCGTTTTATAATCAACTGAAATAAAGTAAATATTTTGACTGGTAATTGATTTAATTTTTTCTTGAAAGTCTTTTGAATCATATATGTCATCAAAATAATGGACAAATACTGGATAATTATGCTTGTAGTTAAAATTATCCCAAAGGGATTTTAGACAGTATTTTATGCATCTGTCCCTTGATGAAATTATGACAATACAGGCATTTAATCTTTCAGACACTATTTTTAACTTTGATTAAAGGAGTTAGAAATCGAAAAATTATGATAACAGCTCATATGAATCATTCCTCAAAAAAATTAAGTTCCCCACATTGCAAAGTAGTTTATACCCTTTTTGCTCACCTAATTCTTTTAATGGCAAAAGAGAGGTTGATCCATCCTTATCTTTTTTATGAATTGCCCCTTCCCTCTGAATAATATATTCCTTCAAGCCACTACATTCGATTATTACTATTTTTGGTTTGTATCTTTTTAAAGATTTCCAAATATGATAATCACAACTATCAACATCAATACTTAGTAAATGAAAATTATCCGGAATATCTGTTAAATCTAAAATATCATCTAATAGTTTACCATAACCTTTTATATAATGTACAGTTTCATTCAGAGGGTGTATATTTGAATAATCATTTGCTGTTTTCTGTAGATCTAAGAATTTTTCTTTATCAGATTCTATCATAACGCAATTCCAATTGAAGTTTGCAACTAAATTAAATGTATTACTTAAATGTTTCCCATCCCATGCGCCAAATTCACAGGCCCATCCTCCTTGAATATTTAATCTTTTTAGTAATTCCTCGATTATACCATCCTCTCCATTTTGACTATAAATATTTTTTGCGAATGTTGAAAAGTTTAGATGAAAATCTTTCGGATTTGGAAAGTAATCATCTGGACTGATATTACTTTTTATTAAACTTTTTATATACTTTAATATTCTCATATAGGTAATAAGACTAATTAGCAATCAATGGATTGAAATAATAGTATTTATATACTAATGATATTATAATTTTTCTTGATTCCACTTTAGTTTTGGTCTAATCTGACCCTCAGTAAATTCAATATTCAAATTTCCAATAGCACTTTCCCCATTCCATTGGTCCACAACAATAAACGATATAGCGTTTTCCTCAACTATGTGCTTGGTACTTTTTGCATGGTGTAGAGTTGATATTAGTTGAGAGTAATAATATCTACCGGGGCAAAGCAGATTTTTAGGTATTGTAACATTGCATTTATACACTCCTTTATTTCTCGGCTTTAACCATAACTCACTTGCATCTACTGCATGAAAAAGGACAATACCCTTTTCATTTTTCAATGACATAGATGGTGTACACTCTTGCCCATCGTTTATAATAACAAATTGACATTCAATTATTATGTCTTCTGTGCAATCAAATATTTCTTTAGAAATATTGTTTCTATCAATTGCTTTTACATATTCTAGAACTATTCTACGGTCTTTTGAACTATAGTTTTTATTATAAGTTATTTTTGACTTAGGTTTTTCTCCTCCCGTTAGGTATTCAGCTATAACTTTTTCAGTATCTCCGTCGCAAATCAATTTACCTTTTTCCAATAGAATTGTTCTTTGGCATAATTTAGAAATCGATGAGAGGTTATGACTGACCATAAGAACTGTTTTACCTCTGTTTGAGATATCATCGAGTTTATTTAAACACTTTTTCTGAAATTCGTAATCACCAACCGCAAGAACTTCATCTACAATTAAGATATCGGTATTTAAAAAGGCTGCTACCGAGAATGCAAGTCTAACATTCATACCAGATGAGAATCGTTTTATTGGAGTGTTGATAAACTGACTAACACCAGAAAAGTTAACAATTTCATCATAAGATTTATCGATTTCATTTTTGTTCATACCAAGTATAGATCCATTAAGATAAATATTCTCTTTGCCAGTTAGTTCAGGATGAAAACCAGTTCCAACCTCCAACAAAGAACCAACTCTACCATTAAGTATTGCCATCCCGCTTGTTGGCGAAGTGATTTGTGATAAAATTTTAAGTAATGTTGATTTACCAGCACCATTTTTCCCAATTATTCCAATTACCTCTCCTGGTCTAATATTAACGTTAATATTTTGGAGAGCCCAAATATCTTGAAAAATATTTGCTCCATCTGAATCATTTCCTTTTTTTTTATAAGCTGGACTGATTACTTTTTTCCACCAATTATTAATATCATGGCTTAACATACCAGAACCAATCACACCTAATCTGTATTTCTTACTGAGATTTTTTACTTGTATAGAATATTCTTGACTCATATTGTGTCAACAAATTTTTTCTCAACTCGAGAAAACATTATTGACCCTGCAATAAATAATAAAGTTGAAAAGAGTATTGATATAATTAATATCTCATTTGAAGGAGCTTGTGAGCTATCAATAAATGACCTAAAACCTTGGACAGGTGCAGTCATAGGATTTAATATAATTATTGTTTTAAGATTATCTGGGACTAAATCTAATGGGTAGATTATAGGTGAAACATACATTAATAATCTTAATCCAAAACCAATTAGATGTTTAAGGTCTTTATACTTTATGGTAATTGATGCAAGTATGAGTCCTAGGCCTAGGCTTAAAACTGAAGTAAGAAAAGTATAAAAGGCTATACTAATTATTGACTTAAGGTGAACCAAGTTAATAAGAGTTTCAAATGAAACATTTATAATTATCATAACAAAAAGTACCAGTACTTGTATAAATATTTTGAATGAATTTGTTAATATTTGTGATATTGGTAAAATCAATCGAGGAAAATATATTTTATTAAATATTCCTGTATTTGCAATAAAAGTATTTGAAATTTGATTTGTGCATTCAGAAAAAAATGACCAAATAATTATTCCTGACATATAAAAGAGTTCTGGTGGCATATTAGCTGTATCTAGTTTAGCAATCTTACTAAAAACCACTGTGAATATAATAGTTGTGAATAATGGTTGAATTATAAACCATAAAGGCCCAAGTATTGTTTGTTTATAATAAACAGTAATATTCCTTTTAAAAAAAAGATAAGTCAGATACCTATTGTCCCAAATTTCACTTAGGTTAATTAGTAGCGAGCTACCATTAGAAGATATTATTGTTTTTTTCATCTAAAGAATTATGTTTCTACAATCAAATTTTTAATTTGTTTAAAATCTGTATGAGCCTCTATATAAAAGTTTCAATCAGTATTTTGATCGATATAATTATTCCTGAAATATAAAATAATGATGGTGGTGTCTGACCGATGTCAATCTGTGCAATTTTGTTAAAAAAAATTAAAGAAACCACAGCGGCCCAAGTATAATTTGTTTATAATAAATTGAAATATTTCTTTTAAAAAAAAGATAAGGCAGATACCTATAATCCAAAATATCAATCAAGTGTTTTGTAAAAGTATTACCCTTTGAAGTAATGAATGTCTTTTGCAATATTATATATTTTTTAAATCAGATGCAGATTCCTTGTCAGTTGAAAATCTGTCTTGGAAGAAATAAAATAATCAACAGTTGGATTATCATTTACGAACTCTAAAAACTTCATTTTCTGTATTTTACCAACCTCTTTAATATTTTCACCCAACTTTTGATGAAGTTTCTTTACATCTTTATTTTGAGGTAGGTTAAAAAACTTATCGTCTTGATAAAAATCAAATCCATAGAGTATGATTTTTTTTGATTTAAGTACTTTTGTTGCATATGCAATCCCTAAAAGACCACAATTATTTAAATACCAATATTTATCAATCTCGTTTGGTAAATACTTTACTTTACCATAAATATTTCCTGCTTTAGTTATCCTTCTTCCAATTTTTTTAAACCGCATCGACTTTGTTCTTGCAATATGAATACTTGAAACTTTCAATTTATTTATTTGTTCTTTACTTAAATGAGGTTCCTCTATATTAAAAAGAATATGTATTCTTTTTTTATACAGGGCTGAAATTTCTTTCTTATTTAAATCCTGCTCTTCATAATTGATAAGCATAACATCTTGAATTGATTTGCTAAAAGTGTTATCTGTAAAAAAAGCTTTAAATGATAAACCGCGACCTAATATGACAATACTATCTATTTTTTTTTCTATTGAAAAACCAAAATACATTTTAAATCATAATTCCTGTATTACTATTCATTTTGGTCATATTAAATCCGCAATTTATCTCTTACTTTTTTTTCACTTTCTGTAACAATTTTTTCACTACTACCCAAAACATTGTTAATGGACTTAATTCTTTTTGCTAATAGGTCCATACCATGAAGTTCAAGACTTGCTTTCTGGTCTGTACCCCACATATTATGCGATAATGTTATATGTCTCTCTATAATTTTCGCACCTAAAACAGTAGCAATCACTGTAGGTTCTAAATCATATTCATGTCCACTATAACCTATAACACAATCATAGCGCTCTTTTAACATTGGTATAATATTAAGATTTAAATCGTTAGGATTCGATGGATAGGACGAATTACAATGCATAATAGCATAAGATTGTGCGTGATTTACTAATAAGTCGACAGCATTATCCACCTCTTTTAAAGTACTCATACCCGTAGACATTAGTATGGGCATGCCTGTTTGAGCTGCGGACTTCACAAGTTGATGATTTGTAACCATAGCTGATGGTATTTTTAAGAAAGGTAAATTATATTGCAGTGAAAATTCAAGACTATCTAAATCCCAAATAGACATTGACCAACACATAGGTTTTTCTTTACAATATTTATCTATACTATCATATTCATTTTTTTCAAACTCTATTTTATGCTTATAATCTAAATATGTCATTTTTCCCCATGGAGTTTCACGCTCTATACTTTTTTGTTTTTCTGGTACAGAAATATCAGGGTTACGTTTTTGAAATTTAGCGCAATCCCAGCTACTTGCATGAACAGCATCTATAAGTTTTTTGGCAATTTGCAAATCTCCATTATGGTTTATACCTATTTCACCAATAAGATATATATTTTCTAAATTATGTAAATCAATCATCCTATTTTATTCCACCTCTATTTTTTTAGAGAATAAATAACAGCATAGCAAATGAAGTATATCAGAAAACATTAATTTTTTAATATCAAATATCCTTAAAGAAGATTTATCGTATCCTATATGAATCAGCCATTTATACTGCAGTCCAGCCTCCATCAACTGGAATAACACTACCAGTGATATAAGATGATTCCGATGAACAAAGATACTTAATCAATCCATTGAGTTCATTTACTTGCATCATTCTTTCCAACAATGTTCTTTCATTGTATTCATTAATAAATTTTTCTGTTTGGACAGTTCTAGGTTTAAAACTCACTCCACCAGGAGCTATACAATTAATACGGAAATTAGGAGCAAGGTGCGCTGCAAGATATTTTGTTAGTTGCACTACGCTGCTTTTTGATAATGCATATCCAATATGTTTTTCATTATTTCTATCATATAATTTTGGAGATGGAGAAACTATACCATAAATGGATGAAATATTTACTATTCCCCCATTTAAATTATTTCTCGCAAATTCTCTGCAAACAGAAAAAAGACTTGTAAGATTAACCCTTAAATAATAATCTACTGAATCAAGCGAGATATCAAACAGATTAGTTGAAATATTGTTCTTTGATGAATCTTTTTCAACATGAGGATTATGAGCATAGAGATTTACTAAATAATCAGCTTGATTTTTACTAAACCACTCTTTTACATAGTTTTCATCCATCAAATTGTCCCCAAGTTTTAAATCACATCTAATTACATCATAACCCTCTTTAACCATATATGCGGAAACTTCAGAACCAATCAGACCTTCAGAACCAGTAATAATAACTTTAATCATATTTTAAAATTTTGGATAATATATTATATAGATTAATAGACAGTTTGATGCATTTTTTTTTGATTATTTATATAATCTATATTTTTATGATAATTGATTTTTATTATGTCTGGATTCTGATCGAGAAATTGAATTATATCTCTTAAGTTGTAGCAAGGATTATTTATGCCATGAAAATGATTGATAACCTTTTTGAAAAACATCAAATCTTCCTGATAATCAAGAGTTGCTCTAATATCAGGTCTTTTATATTCATTAGGTATTTTTTGTAAAAAAGTTGAGTCAAAATATTCCATCTTAGAAAAATTTAGCCAAGCAGCTTCTGTATCGTCTGTATTTTTTTTTGCACATATATTTCTAAGTGCTTCAGTCTTTACACCAAGAGTAAATGCTCCAATTACTAATTCATTTTCTTTAGCCATTACAAAATCATGATTTTCTTTTTCATACTGGTTAAAAGCCAAATCAATTAATTCAGGTTCACAAAACAAATCATCTCCATCAACGTTAACGAAATAGTCAACATCATATTTAAGAGCAGCTTTTAACCATCTATCTAGTTTATCTTTCAAACTACCAGCATAAGATTTTATTCCATTTTCTTTTGCTATATCACAGAGAATTGAGTCTTCTTCCAGAGTCGATGTGCACAAAATTATTAAATCAGAATATTTTGAACGTTTGAGACGATTTATTAGGTGCACAATTGTTGGTACATCCATAATTTTCTTTAATGCTTTTTGATGTAATCTTGATGACCCTGTTCGCACAGTCAAGAAAATGGCTTTTTTCATAATTATATTGAATACAAATTAGTTTTGAAGTGTTTATAATATTTACAAACTAAAATTTTATTGATAAAATATACCTCACATATCCAATATTTTTTCAATTTGGTCATTATCTATATGTTCACGAGCCTGTAAAAATATATCCAAAGGCATTTCACTAAAATTGACAGGACTTCCATTTTTATCATTTAAAACTTTTGTTGCATCATCTAATGATAATACATACTTACGAAAATTTATATCACAAATAGGTTCACCGTATTTATCAAATTCTATATCAAAATGCTTATTTAACTTTGACCTAACAACAGCCCACATTTCAGTACCAGGATACGCAGTAGCCGTAAACATTTTTTGATTAATCCCATTTTCAAGATTTTTGTATTTTTTTGTTCCCGGTTCAATTGCCTGCGTCCAAAATTCTTTTTGCCACATAATAAATGCAACACTTGTTTGTAAATGTTTTAATTCTTCACCAGGATAAGCCATGATCCATGTGCAGTTTCCATGAATACCAGCATTTTTACAATTTTCTATTGCATTTACCATAGTTGTAGGAAAATTATAATTTTTTCCATTAATATTTTTCCTTGTCATACCGTTTTTCAATATAAATCCACCCTTATTCATCAACTTAAGAGTGAATTCATCTGCAGATTCAGCACCAAAACCTATATAAACACATCCGGCTTCAGCCATTTTATAAGCTCTATCATCTGCTTCATCCATTCTGGTATGTGTTCCCCATCGAATTTGGTCAATCTTATGATCTTTGAAAACATCGACCATTTCATTTATTCTTCTTTTATCAACCGCAAAATTATCATCTACAAATCCAATGAAGTCTAAATCATATTTTTTAACATACTCTTTTATTTGTCTTGCAATATGTTCCGAAGATCGCATTCCATAATTTCTCTCCCCCTGAGCACCTCTATAGCAAAAAGCACAGTTATATGGACAACCACGACTGCTTACTGTTGACAAACTTCTTTTCATTGTAAAAGGTGTCGCAGAACTATTGTTAGCAGCCATACCCCAAACAGGAACATTTATATAGTCTTCTAATAAATTATAACCAAAAGGATCAGACTCTAATAGGTCCCAAGCTGGAAAGGGAATATTATCTAAGCTAATCGGACGATTACCTTCATATACAAATCTATATTTACCATTTATTTCACCAGTAAAATATGGACTAAGTTTGCCCGACCTAATGGCTTTTCCCCATCCCATTTCTTTAATTGTTAGAGCATCTTTGCAAATTAACAATATAATATCATCTCCTTCTGACCTAGCAATCCCATCTAATTCAGGTATCCATTCAAAGAGCCCTGCTCTTATTTCAGTCGCTAAACCGTTACCACTGACTAAGAAACAGGAAGGCTGAAGTTTTTTTACTATTTTTGCAATTTCCTCTTGCCAATGCAAAGTTGTTATTTTTCCTGAAAATGCGATTATGTGTTGGTCACCTACATTATTGAGATGTTTGTAGATAATTTTTTCAGCCTCATCAAACGTTAAATGCCTTCCGTTCAATAATCCCTTACCTTTTGCAATATCATCCTTAATTCTATAAGCATTTAAATCAATAATATATGGTTCTCCACCATATTGTCTAATAATTGCCGAAAGTATAGCAGGACCTTCAGGTGGGACATTTGGTAATGCTGTTTCCCTAAGAGGCATATTTATAAAAGTAATTTTTACATTTTTTAAAAAATTACAGGCTAAATCATTAGTTAACTGATTAGGATGGATAGTTTTTATATTATTCATTTAGTTAATCATCTGATTTTTATTTATTCTAACAACATAATTTATTTATAGCAATTGGCATTATTTTTCTAGAAACTATCAATTACTTTCTTTAATACTTCCGCATTTTTTTCAGCAACTTTTAATGATCTATAATTTGTTTTAAAAACCATTAATTTTTTTTGCACTTGTTCAGCAATTGGACATAAACCTTTTTTATAATTAGTTTTTTCATAGATACTTGGATTATTATTTCTATAATTCCCCTCAGACATTACTGGTTCTAGATATGGCACTCTCCAAGCCCCATAAAATCCATCACCTCCCATATCTAAATATTTTTTTTGGAATTGTTCCCAAGATACATTTAACAATTTTTGACCTTCGTATTTTAATGCTAATGCCCAAAATGAGTTATTGCAATATTCAGGCGTAAACTGTGGAATAAGGAAATCACAATCCTTTATGGTATTTAAAAGTATTTCTGCAGATTCTACTCTTAATTTGATTAATGCATCCAAGCGCTCTAACTGTGCTAAAGCAATAGCTGAGTTAAATTCAGATAATCTATAATTCCATCCTATAGAATCATGACGTTTAAAATTGTAATGCTGAAAAGTACTTTGATTAAGTTTTACTCTACCTTCATCTGCGGTTTGATTTAGAAAACCATGATTGCCAACTTTTCTTGCAATTATGGCAAGTTTTTCATTATTGGTAATAAGCATTCCGCCTTCTCCACATGACATATGTTTTGAATTTTCAAAACTATAACTAGCCATATCCCCAATTGTTCCTGTCATTTTATTTTTATAATTACTTAAAAAACACTCTGCATTATCTTCTAATATAAAGAGATTATATTTTTTTGCTAGTTTCATAATTGGATCCATATCACAAGGTAGACCATAAATAGATACTACCATAATTGCTTTGGTCCTAGATGTTATTTTTCTTTCAATATCTGCAGGATCAATTGTAAAAGTATCAGGGCATATATCTGCATAAACAGGTATGGCATTAGCATGTATAGTGGCTGTTGTATTCATAATAACGGTCAATGCTGGAGAAATCACCTCATCTCCAGGCTTTATTCCTGCTGCTAATAATGCAGAGTGCATTGTTGAGGTGCCTGAATTGAATGCTATAGCATATTTTGCTTGAAACTTTTTTGCGAATTCTTTCTCAAGTGAACTTGTCCAACTTCCACTTGTTGATGTCCAGTTTTCTGAATTAAGAACTGCTTTTAAATATTTTTCTTCATTACCTAAGTATTTTACTGGATTTTTCATTGGCTAATATATCTAATCTTTAAATCTGTTTTTACCATGCGATTTTAATTTGTCCTAGATGTTATAAAAACTGATTTTTTTAATTAGTTATTGAATGGTTCAGGTTAATTAGGTCATATAATTCTCTAATCACGCCTTCACCACCTTTGCTTTTTAAATTATAATTTGCCATACTTTTAATGCTATTATGTGCATCAGACGGACAAAAGGTTAATCCAACTATTTCCATAACGTCTTTGTCATTTATATCATTTCCAACAAAAATAGTACTTTTAAAATGTATTTTATTTTGTTTGCAATATTTTTCTAGAGCATCTTTTTTGCTCATTATACCTTGAAGACAAACTATTTTAAGCTTTTCAGCTCTTTTCGAGACAACTTTATTTATCTCAGAGGAGATAATAATTTGATCTATTCCAATTTTTCTTATCAATGAAATAGCTAGACCATCAGCTCTATTTACTTGAACAAATTCATTCCCATTTGCATCAATATATACCTTATTGTTCGTCATAACTCCATCAAAATCATAGACAGCTAATTTTATATTCTCAAAGTTAATGTTTTTATTATAGCCCTTATGCATTATGAATATTATCAGGCTGAATCTTGATCACTACCATAATAGTTATAATACTGATGGTAGTAGTAATAATAATAGGATCCATAACTACTCTTATTTGTCACTGCATTCATTATAATTCCACCTAACGGTGCATTAATTGTCTTTAAATTATTTATTGTATGATGAAAAGCTTTTTTATCTGTTTGGCCTACTTTGACTACCAAAACTATTTGGTCAATTTCTTTTGAAACCATATTAGCATCTGTAACTGCGACAAGAGGAGGACTATCAAATAAAACCATATCCCAATCCTGCTCCAGTAATTTTGCTAATTGAATCATACGCTTTGAACCAAGCATCTCAGATGGGTTTGGCGGGATTACTCCTGATGTAACTACACTAAGATTCTCAATATCAGTCTTTTTTATTAATTCCTTATAATTATCAGTTTGGGATGAAAGATAATTCGTAACACCTGGCTCTCTTTCAAGATCGAAAACTTTGTGGACTACTGGTCTTCTTAGATCTGTATCTACTAGTAATGTTTTTTTGCCCAAATTAGCATACGTGATTGCTAAATTAGCAACAGTAGTTGTCTTACCTTCACCAGGACCAGCACTTGAAACAAGTATTGATTTTACTTCACGGTCTGTTGAATACAAGAAATTGGTTCTTAAACTTCGATATGCTTCGGAAACAGGCGATTTAGGGTCTTCTCTCGTCATAAGTCTCCTCTTTATCCCTTTATTATTTGTTCTATCACTTTTCTTATAATTATTCCAAAATTTGGATAATTGGTTGTCATGGCTCTCACCTGTTGTAATAGCTGGTATGATACCCAATACATTTAAATCATATTTTTCTATTTCATCAATAGTCTTCATTGTATTATCAAGAAATTCAATGATAAATGAAAAAACCAAGCCACTAACCAAACCTAGGAAAATACCTAGTAAAATATTTCTTTGATGATTAGGCCCTATTGGCGAAGTTGGCATCCTTGCACTATCAAGAATGTTTGAGTTGCCAACTTTGACAGCAATATTAAGTTTAGCTTCTTCCAATTTTTGTCTCAAATAGGAATAATTATTATTTAGTACATCGATATCACGATTAAGGCGAGCTAATTCCATTTGCTTAGCGGGTAATTGATTCAGTTTACTATTAAATACATTAAGCATCTTATTTATCTCAGTCTTCCTTAATTCAAATCCAATAATTTCAGAATCTAGATTTAATAATTCTTCGATTGTATTCTGTCTTTCCTGTAAAGGGTCTTGAACTGTGATACCCTGGGCAATTAACTCAGATACTTTTTTGTTTAGTTCTCCTTTTAAACTATTTAATTTCTCATTTAATTCAATAACTGCACCATGATTTGAGCCATAAATACTTGTATTTTGAACTACTTGTGATTCTATTGTCCCAATTTCTATTCGAAGTGTAATTAATTGAGAATTGATATCGTTTGATAATTTTTCTTTAAGGTTTTTTTCCTCTTTTGTCAGTCTAGAATTCAGAATCTCAGCTTTTTCTTTTCTAATGTTTATTTCTGCAATTATATTATATAATTCGCCCTCATAATTATTCAACTGATCAATTATGGATGAAGCATCCCCATCAAGACTATACATATTGTTTAAAAGTTTAAAATCTCTAATTCTATTTTCTTTTTCCTCAATTTTTGATTGCTGTTCATTTACAAGCGAATCTAAAAATTCTTTTGATTTGATTGCATTCCTTTTACTGCGCTCCCCATCATATCTAACATAAGTTTCTGCAATCTTATTAGATAATCTTCTAGCTTCATCAGCATTCTTGCTTGAAAATGTAATTGCTAAAATATTTGTATTTCTTTTATTAGTCACACTCATTCCTGAGATTATAGCTCCAGAAAACCTGTCCCCAATTGCATTAGTGTAGGGTTCATCATACTTCTTTGCAATATTCATTGATGGATCATATAGACCTAGGGTAAAAAGCTCTTTTACGATATTTCTCACTCTTTGTCCCTTGGGATAAAAAGTTTTTGTTCCAAAAATATGAAGATTGTTTCGCCTATCCGAATTCCATAGGTTTTTCACTATTTCTTTTGCTAATGCCCGCGATCTAATTACTTCAATCTCATTTATCAATATATTTTGAGATCTATTCCCTGACAAATCCATAATCATGCTAGCACCAGGTTTCTCTCTTATTTCAATTGTTGAAGTAGCACGATATTCTGGAGGTATGTTATAGGTAATATATAGACCAAGCAATAAACCAATTAAGGTTAAAGCTAGAATCTTTTTGTAGTGAATCCGGATTATAATTAAATAATCTTGAAAAGTTAATTCATAATTTTGATTCAATTTACACTCTTATTGTTTCAATACAATTCAATCAATTATTTGCAACTATTGTCAACTGAAGAAAGATCATAATTAATGAAAATATTGTATTCAAAGTTCCAATTTGTTTTAAAACTAATGCAGAGATTTTTCGAGGTATGATGATTGTATCATTTGGTTTAATCTCTATGAAGCTAGATCGATCACCATTTCTAATGAAAGAGTTTAAGTCAATGTTATATTTCAATTGCCCATTTTCATCAGGTGTTTCCCTATATAATCTAACTCGATTTAAATTAGCTTCTTCAGTAGGGCCACCTACAATAGAAAGTAATGATGCAAAATCAATACCATCATAAACTAAATGACTGCCTGGATTATCTACATTTCCCCATATATTTACCTTAATTAATATCTCACCATTTTGATTAGTTATATATTTTTTGCTGGATAATTGATATTCTTCAAATTTTTTATTAATTAAATCATTTTCTTGGCCAATTGACTTAGAAAATAAGATTAATAAAAAAATAACTATTTTCATAATTTTACTCTTTTTTTTCTAACGGGTAGAAATTTATTCCAAAAATAAGATTTCAATTCTATTTTATTCTCTATTTTATCGGTATTGATTTTTTTACCATCAATTACGCATTTAGGATTCTCATATACAAGAGAATTTAAGTCATTACCTGATATTTCCTCTGCCGTAATTAAAGCAGATTTAAGGGAAAAATTTCTTCTTGCTGAATTATGGG
>MDSZ01063013.1_pt1 | contig 70958 bp, 77 predicted proteins | sample 811201 | NCBI WGS metagenome assembly MDSZ01 (sample SAMN05326647, study PRJNA326480) | marine metagenome | isolation source: seawater | place: Indian Ocean: North | collected 2010
AACCTCGAGAAATATTGATATTGGCTAGAGGCAAGGTTATCTTCATTCAAGAGATTTTTTAGAATGCATTTTATAAAAAATCCTTGGTAAACAAAATACTGTTTTCGGGTAGGTGCAGCAGTAGTAGATGTGGGGATTAAGAACAAATAAGAATGAATTTTAGAACCCTTTTTATTAAGCTATTTCTATTCGGAAACTTCCACTATGGGCGGTAAATGAGATAATAAAAATAGGTACAAAATAACCTAATAAAGTATCAGAAACTTACCGACCACTCTGAACAACTTGAGTTATAACAATCGCTACGAAAAAATTCTGTTATTGGAACGCTTTACAGCGAAGTTATTTGCTAATGTAAAAAAGGCGGCACCCAGATTCGAACTGGGGATAAAGGATTTGCAATCCTCTGCCTTACCACTTGGCCATGCCGCCGGTGAAGATTTGTTAGATTCAATTACATATACTAACAGTAAACAGTCATTTTCTTTATTAATTTTATCCAATGGACATGGTGAAGATGTAATTGCTTTTGAAATAATAAAAAAGTTAATCAAGATTAGAAAGTTTAAAAAAATTGAAGTTTTGCCATTGGTCGGTGAAGGTAAAATTTTTGACTCGCTAAAGGCAAAAGAATTCCAAAAAATAGGATTTCATAAGGTTTTGCCTAGTGGAGGTTTCAGCAATCAAAGTCTTAGGGGCTTTTTATTGGATTTATGTGATGGTTTTCTCATCGATTTAATTAAGAACTGGTTAATTATTAGAAGCAAAACACAGGAAAATTATAAAATTTTTGCTATTGGTGATTTATTGCCCCTATTTTTCGCCTGGAGTTCGAATTGTAGATTTGGGTTTATGGGAACTCCGAAAAGTGACTATACATGGAGTAGTGGTCCTGGTTGGAGTTTTAGCGATCTTTATCATAGATTGAAGGGTTCTGAATGGGATCCGTGGGAAATATCACTTATGCGTTCCTCGCGTTGTGATTTTGTTTTTATGAGAGATGATATTACCACTAGAAATCTAATAAAAAAAAGAGTTAGAGCTATTTTTTTAGGTAACCCAATGATGGATTTTATTGAATTTCAAAATCATGATAAGAGTAGAATTTCTATTCATCAAAAAATAATCTTATTAATTGGGAGTCGCTATCCAGAAGCTCTGAGAAATTTTGAAGTTTTTTTATCGTGTTTAGATAAGTTTCATACCGCAAAGGATTTGTTGATTTTTGTTCCTCTAACTAATAACAGTAATAATAGAGAAATAAATAATATTTTAGAATCTCATAATTTTAGTCAGACGAATAATAATAAATTTTTACTGGATGAGGAATCTACTTGGAGAAAGCAGAATAAATTTCTTTTATTAGGATGTAATACTTTTAATAGCTGGGCAAATTTGGCTGATGTTGGCATTGCGAACGCAGGAACAGCCACTGAGCAACTTTCAGGACTCGGCATTCCTTCTTTATCTCTTCCAGGAAGTGGACCTCAGTTCACAAAGGAGTTTGCAAATCGTCAGCAAAGATTATTAGGTGGTAGTGTTATGGTTTGTAAAAGTAGAAAAGTTCTTATTAGTAAATTAGAATTATTAATTTCAAATGAATTACTTAGAAATACACAGGCTGATGTAGGAAGAAAGAGGATGGGAGGTAAAGGTGCAAGTCAAAGGATAGTGCAGTATTTAAATTTAAACTTTTAATCTCAATAAAGTAAGATGAATGTAACTTGGGAAGTTGTATGTATCCAATTAGTGATCGCGAATATTTAAAGATCTGCGCGGAAATAGCGAGATCAATGAGTATCAGCTTAGCTTCAGCGAAAAAAAAAGTTGAATATAAAATAACCCAAAAAGGTGTTAAATCAATAGAGCATAAAAGAGAAATCGCTATGGAATTGCTAAATCAATGCAAAAGAGATAATAGAAGTGGTCAAGGTTCAATTAAGATTTTGGATGATTTAATGGAATCTTTAGGTAATGAAGATAATTTTATGATTGAAGATTAATTGTTTAATGATCAAAAATATTCGTGAATTTATGAATATCTAATTCCGCATGAACTGGTATTGCATCAAAACATTTTTTTGCAAGTTTCAGTCGACCTTCTCTTTTTAAGATATTTGTTAATTTCTTATTTGCTTCTATAAGGTATTTAACATCATTAGCTGCATAGTTCATTTGATTTGTTGATAATTCTTCTTCACTACCCCAATCACTACTTTGAGAACGTTTATCTAAATCCACTTCAAAAAGTTCAAAGATTAAATCTTTTAGGCCATGCTTGTTGGTATAAGTTCTGGCTAATTTACTTGCAATTTTAGTACAAAAGATATTCTTGGTATCAATGTTTAGATTGCATTTTAAAGCTGCCACATCAAATCTGGCGAAATGAAAAATCTTGGTTATTTTTTCATCTTCAAATAATTCTTGTATCCTCTTTGATTCTTTATTGTCAATTGATATTTTGATGCAAGTTGTGATATTTAACTCATTACATATTTGAATAAGGCACAATCTATCTCTCCCATGAACTAATCCCATTGCTTCAGTATCAACAGCTAAGTAGGACGATTGACTGTAAGAATTTAATAACTCTTTACTAAGATCATTAATACAAAAATTTATTTTGTTCTTATTTGTAAGTTCTATACTCATATTTAATATTCCTAAAACAATATTTTCACTTTACATTAATATCTTGAATTTGTGGAAAAATCTATCTCGCATAATAAGCTCTAACAAATTTGATGTGCTATATTTGTGACTTAAAAAGATCTCTAAAGTAAGAAATTGTTATATGAATAATTCTTTGAATTCAACATTAATACTTACAATCTTGTTAGGAATAGGTTTATTTTTTTTTCTGAAAGCATCCAGTAAAGATAGAACAACGACTGTAGAAATTACCTCCTCCAAAAGTCCTGTTTATGCTTTAGATACTATTTGTGATTGGTTATTGGCACGTGGATGGCGTCAAATAGGTGGAAATAGTGAAAACAAAATATTAATTTTTAAAGGACAAGTTGATTCAAGTAAATCTTTAGCAATTTTTCTATCAGTTCTTGGGGGTTTAGGATCTTGCGCACTGGGATTAGTAATTATACAACTTTATAGTGATCTAGGATGGTGGCCTATACTTTTAGGATTTATTGGAGGACCTCTTTCAGGAGTAGTATATTTTAAGACATCCTCTCGTGAGGAAAAATTTGAATTTAGATTACTTGAACTACCAGATAGTCAACCTACAAATATGAGGCTGAGAGCTCACAGAGATGAGTTAATTTCTCTAGAGAATGATCTTAAAGATAAACTTGATTTACAAAGTGACGGTTCTCTTTTTAAAACCCCAATCTAAAAGTACTAAATTAGTTGCAATTGTTAGAAGATATTCTTTTCTAAACAAACTTTTTCTAAGTCTTTATCATTTTCCCAGTCTTGCGGTTTAGTAAAGATTTTTGTTAATAGATCCTCTCTAGAATTCTCAACTGCTTTATATCCATATTCCCATCTGGCTAATGGAGGTAGCGACATTAGGATAGATTCTGTTCGTCCGTTAGTTTGCAGACCGAAAATAGTTCCGCGATCCCAAACCAAATTAAATTCAACATATCGCCCTCTCCTGTATAACTGAAATTCTCTCTGCTGATCAGAATAATTATGTTTAACTCTTCTCTCAACAATTGGTTTGTAGGCTTTTAGAAATGCCCCACCACAATTTTGCGCTAAAGAGAAAAGATTTTCCCAATTTAACTCCACTTTTCCAATCTCTTTGGAAATTCTGTGAGCTTCACCTTTTGCATTGTTGCCTTTGTATAAAATGCCAGAACCATCTTGATAGTCATAAAAAATTCCACCAATACCTCTAGATTCGTTTCGATGTTTTAAATAAAAATATTCGTCGCACCATGGTTTAAAGACTTTGTGAAGCCTTTCATCAACTTTATTGCAGGCAAGTAAATGTTCTTTATGAAAATGTCTTACGTCTGTTAAAAACGGATAGTAAGGGGTTAAATCTGCGCCGCCTCCGAACCACCAAACTGGTCCTGCTTCAAAATACCTGTAATTTAAATGAACTGTAGGAACATAAGGATTTCTAGGGTGTAGTACTAATGATGTTCCTGTGGCAAACCACTCATGGCCTTTTGCCTCAGGCCTTTGGGAAATAATTGATTGGGGTAGTTCTTTACCATGTACTTCTGAAAAGTTCACCCCCGCCTGTTCGAAAATACCTCCATTCTTTAATACTCTTGATCTACCTCCACCACCTTCAGGTCTGATCCATGATTCTTCTATGAATTTTGATTTACCATCGATTTCCTCTAAAGCAGAACATATATTTGACTGTAAATTTAACAGTAAGTCTTTAACTTTTTCTCGTGATTGTAATGGAGGTTCTCTTAACATGTATTTTTCACTTTAGTGAGATGAGATTTTTTGAATAATTGAGATTTTCCCTTTATAATTTCCGTTAAGGGGGTATTTTCTCAATTATTTTATAGTCCGACATAAAATTTTAAAATTTATTTGAGTCGGCTAACTTGTAAAAAGTATTGAAATTTTTAATGACCACAGTTGAAGAAGCAACACATGCCTTATCAAAGATATTAGATGCTGGCTCCAAAAAAAACTTGATTGAGTTAGGGTGGATTAAAAATGTTAGGGTGAAAATACCAAAGGTAATTATCACATTAGCATTACCATCATATGCAAATTCACAAAGAGACAGCATAGTTAAGCAAGTAAGAAATACATTACTTAACTTTTCTGATATTAATGATGTTCAAGTTGAAATAGATAATAATGTTCAACAAGGTAAATCTGAACCTACGAATCAATCTCCACAGCTCCAGGCAATAAAGGGCATCAAACACATCATTGCAATAAGTAGTGGCAAAGGAGGTGTTGGGAAAAGCACTGTTGCCGTTAATATTGCTTGTTCATTATCAAAATTAGGATTTAAAACTGGTTTGCTTGATGCGGACATTTATGGTCCAAATACTCCTTCAATGCTTGGAGTCGCGGAAGAAAATCCAAAAGTGCAAGGGAGTGGTAATGATCAATTATTGATACCAATTATAAAATATGGTATTTCAATTGTTTCAATGGGATTCTTGATAGAAGAGGGACAACCAGTGATATGGAGAGGACCTATGTTGAACAGCATCATTCGACAATTTCTCTATCAGGTTCAATGGAATGATTTGGATTATTTAATTGTAGATTTACCTCCAGGCACAGGAGATGCTCAAATTTCTCTGGCGCAGTCGGTGCCAATATCAGGTGCGATAATCGTCACTACCCCACAAATAGTATCACTTCAAGACTCTAGAAGAGGCTTGGCTATGTTTAAACAACTTGGTGTTCCTTTACTTGGAGTTGTGGAGAATATGTCAATGTTTATTCCTCCTGATCAACCTAATAAAAATTATGAAATATTTGGGTGTGGTGGCGGGAAAATATTGGCAGATGAAAATCATTTGCAACTTATTTCTCAAATCCCAATTGAGATGCATGTAGTATCCGAAAGTAATCAAGGGATACCTATATCCTTAAGTGATACAGAAACTATTAGTTCACAAAGGTTTAGGGACTTGGCTTTGTTTATTAAAAATAAATTTCCGAATTAATATTTGGAATGATAAAAGATATTGTATTTTTTGAAAAAAAGAAATTTTCAAATATCAAGAAAAAATTTAAACTTGAATTTTTTTGTGAACCTGTTGTACTGATTCCTCTTGTACTTGTATTAGTATCCAGTTTGTTAATTCATAGTGTCCAGAGGCAGTCTTTTCAATCAGATTCTTTAAGTCATCTCACAACTGGTATTGTAGGTTATTTTTTAGCATTATTAATATCATATATTCCTCTTTCAAGAATAAAAAATTATATTTTGCCTGTCTATCTTTTAACAATCATATCCTTAATTTTAGTCTATTTTTTTGGAATATCAATGTATGGAGCACAAAGATGGTTAAGTCTTGGATTAGTAACTTTCCAACCTTCGGAAGTCGCTAAGTTGGCCACTATATTGGCATTAGCTTCTGTATTAGATAGAAAGGATATTCATTCAATCAGAAATCTAATAATACCTTTTTTAGTTGTTTTAATTCCATGGGTACTGATATTTTTTCAACCAGATTTAGGTACTTCATTAGTATTGATTTTTTTGTTTTTTACTATGATTTATTGGGTTCAAACTCCAATTGAATGGATTTTAATTATTGTTTTTTCTGCAATTACTGCATGGTTATCTTTTCTTATGCCAAACCTATTATTTTTGTGGATTCCATTCATTGGCTTTTTAGCTTATAAGTCATTTAGAAAGAAAACAATTTGTTCTCTTTTTTCAATGCTTCTTCATATAATTGTCTCACAAATAACCCCAATTCTTTGGGAAATAGGACTAAAAGATTATCAAAAAGACAGATTAATATTGTTTCTTGATCCAAGCAGAGATCCTCTAGGTGGAGGTTATCATTTATTGCAAAGTAAAATTGCAGTTGGCTCAGGAGGCCTCATAGGAACTGGGTTTTTGAATGGTAAATTAACAAATTTACAATTCATACCAGAGCAACATACTGATTTTATTTTTAGTGCTCTTGGAGAGGAAGTTGGTTTTATTGGATCATTTATTACAGTATTTTTGTTTTTTGCGTTAATTACTCAGCTAATCACAATTTCAAAGAATGCTAGGTCTGATTTTGAATCTCTTGTTGTAATTGGCGTGGCTTCAATCTTGTTATTCCAAATTATAGTTAATATATTCATGACAATAGGTTTGGGACCTGTTACTGGTATTCCCCTCCCATTTATGAGTTATGGTAGAACGGCTTTATTAATTAACTTTGTTTGTATTGGAATGGTTTTATCCACTCTTAAACGATGCAGGTCTTTGAGAAAAAAATGAAATCTAACGTCACAATCAGAAATATACAAGACTATCTATGGCAAGGATCATCTCCAAACTATATAGATGATGATACTTCAAGGAGGATGTGGTGGTGTGCTATAGAAATAATTCAAAAGGAATTCTTGATTGATAACCATCAAAATGTTGGCATTTGGGTTGCATCACCATTGCCTGTAATAAATGAAAAACAATATTTAAGACAATTTGCAGGTTGGTTATGGGCTCCTGAAGGATTCCCATATTTTAATTATGATTATGCAGGTTATTTACCGCATGATGGCTCAAAAAGAGATTTAGAAAATAATGAATGTTTTACAAAATATAAGATTCTCAAATTAAGTCCTGAGGATGGCTACGAGCCATTCCTAATGATTATCACTCAAACATTTCAATGCATTTTAACTATATCAGGAGAGAAAAATAAAAAAACTTTGATTATGCGTAGCGATGAGCAAAGTTTGAGAAAAGTAATTCAATTGATTGATACAAAAATGAGATTCAACAATCCTGAAGAGGCGGATAATTTCAAAACCTATTTGAATAGTCTTGGAAACTTAAAAATTAATTATGAATTCTCACAAAATTTTTGGCCAACTTTAAGCTCAAAATTAGCAGGTTTCATTCCAAGTATTAATTTTCAAACCTCTGAAAAGATTTCTAGTAATAAATCTCTTGAAATATCAGAGGCTAAGCTTTTGGAAGCTATCTCGCACGAGGTAAGAACTCCATTAGCCACAATTAGAACTTTGATAAGCTCAACTTTGAAAAAATATAATATGGATCAAACTATTAGAAACCGCTTAAAAGAAATTGATAATGAATGTACTGAACAAATTGACAGATTTGGATTAATTTTTAATGCCGCAGAGCTAGTAAGTGGTGAATCATCCCCTCCTCAACAATTAGCTAGTATCGATTTAGGTGATATTCTTCAGAAATTATTACCTTTTTGGGTTAATCAATTAAAAAGAAGAGGAATTTCTTTAAGGGTTGAAATTCCCGATGACTTACCCAAGGTTTTAAGTAATTCTGAAAAATTAGAGTTAATGCTGAGGGGCTTAATCGATAAAAATACCAGAGGTTTAAAAGAAGGTAGTTTGTTGATTTTGGAACTACGTCCAGCGGGTCAAAAAATCAAACTTCAATTGCGTTTGCAAAAAAAAGATAAAATATCCAGAGATAGTGTCTCCTATCAAGTTGGTTCTGATATAGGACCAGTTTTAAATTGGGATCCTCAAACTGGAAGTTTGCAATTAAGTCAATCAGCCATGCAAAAATTATTAGCAAGTTTGGGAGGACATATCACAAATAGGAGAGACACAGGCCTAACAGTTTTTTTCCCAATTTCGCCTGGGAATTAAAATTCAGTTGATATTTTTTACATTCATTTATTAAATAATGTAGAAACTTTTGTAAATAAATAAAAATTTGAAAAACTAAATGCTAACTTCATATATAACAAATAATCTAATTTTTTAGAATGTCTGAAGCTTTAGTTGGTCAATTTCCAAAGCATATAGGAAGTACTGGAGGGTTATTAAACTCTGCCGAAACCGAAGAAAAATATGCAATTTCTTGGAAAAGTTCAAAGGAACAAGCATTTGAATTGCCCACTGGTGGAGCAGCAGTGATGAATGAAGGTGATAATTTAATGTATTTTGCCAGAAAAGAGCAGTGTCTTGCTTTGGGAACACAACTCAGATCTTTTAAACCCAGAATAGAAGAGTTCAAAATTTATAGAATCTTCCCAGGTGGAGATGTAGAGTTTTTGCATCCAAAAGATGGAGTTTTTCCTGAAAAAGTTAATGAAGGTCGTGAAATAGTTGGCCATAACCCAAGAAGGATAGGAGAAAATCCTAATCCTGCAGGCTTGAAATTTTCAACAAAAAAGACTTTTGAATAATTCCTCAGAAGTTGATATAACATTTAATTCAATTTATAATTTGGTCTGACATTACTAATATGATCAGTAACCAAAAAAAAAATTTTATCGCTGCTTTTGAAAGGGGTGAAAACTTTATACCAGTTTATGAATCTTGGCCAGCAGACCTAGAGACACCTTTAACAACTTGGCTTAAATTAGCTAAGGGCGACAAGCACGGGGTTTTCTTAGAGTCTGTTGAGGGTGGTGAGAATATTGGAAGATGGAGCATAGTTGCTCATGATCCTCTGTGGGAGGCATTTTGTGTTGGAGAAGAGACTACTAAAATCTCTAGAGATGGCTGCGAAATAAAAGAAAAAGGAGATGTTTTTAATTTACTTAGAGATTGGACAAAAGTATATAAATCACATAGTCTTGATGAATTTCCTTTCGTTGGTCAATTGTATGGCTCATGGGGGTACGAATTAATTAATTGTATTGAGAAGTCTGTGCCAGTTCATACACTCAAAAGTAATGAAATTGCCAATGGTTCTTGGATGTTTTTTGATCAAATTGTCATTTTTGATCAACTTAAAAGATGTTTAACTGCATTAGTTTATGCAGACCTAACAAAAATGCAAGGTAACTCCATAGAACAAATATATAATGACTCAATAAAAAAAATTGATAGGATTCGTCAATCAATGCAATTACCCCTGAAAGAAATTGATATTTTAAATTGGACTCAAAAAAAAGATTTTGATTTAGAAATTCAAAGCAATTGGGAGAAAGACGATTTTGAACAAGCTGTTATTAAAGCAAAGGAATATATTAAAAATGGAGACATTTTTCAAATAGTTATTAGTCAAAAATTTAATACCAAAGTCACAAGTCAGCCCTTTGATTTATATAGAAGTTTACGTATGGTTAATCCATCACCTTACATGGCTTTCTTTGATTTTGGCTCATGGTATTTAATAGGTTCAAGTCCTGAAGTGATGGTTAAAGCTGAAAAAATAAAAAATAATCAAATCTTAGCCAGTCTTAGACCAATAGCAGGAACTAGGCCTAGGGGGATTGACCGTGAAGAAGATGTTAAGTTGGAGAAAGATTTATTAAGTGACCCAAAAGAGGTCTCTGAGCATGTGATGCTTGTTGATTTGGGGAGAAATGATTTAGGAAGAGTTTGCCAAATTGGTACTGTTGAGGTTAAGGATTTAATGGTTATTGAGAAATACTCGCATGTTATGCATATAGTAAGCCAGGTTCAAGGAGTCTTAGATAAGAAAAAAGATGTTTGGGATCTTTTAAAGGCATCTTTCCCTGCGGGAACAGTAACTGGAGCACCAAAGGTAAGAGCCATGCAGTTAATTAATTCCTTTGAAAAAGATGCACGCGGAGCTTATGCAGGAATCTACGGTTCTGTTGATATTAATGGCGCATTAAATACCGCAATAACAATAAGATCAATGATAGTTGTCCCCTCGGAGGGTAATACATTTGAAGTCTCCGTACAAGCTGGTGCAGGAATTGTTGCAGATTCCTCTCCAAAATGTGAGTATCAAGAGACGATAAATAAAGCTAAAGGCATTTTAACGGCAATTTCTTCTCTCGAGTAATTGATGACTGATAATATTTTATTAAAAGGCTTTGAAGTAGAGGTTTTTACAGGGAATAATAATTCTCATATTGGTATTTCTAATTTGATAGAGGATGCTTTTGAAGACTTTGTGAAAGAGCCAGACAAAAGAAATGTTGAGTACATAACGCAACCATATAAAAGTTACGATTCTCTTTATTACTCTTTAATGGAACCAAGAAAAAAATTACGTCGATGGTTAAAAAAAAGAAATTTAACAATTATTCCATCATCAACCCTTTGTTTTAAGCATGACCCTATATTTGAAAGATCTGATCCCTTTAATTCTTATCACGCATTTATTCAATCAAATTATGGGATTTCTATAGCAACTTCGAGTGTTCATATTAATTTGGGCATAGATGATTTGGAAAAATTATTTGCAGCTATTCGTTTAACAAGGTGTGAGGCTGCGTTATATCTTGCATTGAGTGCTAGTTCACCTTTTTTGAATGGAGATTTAACTGGTAACCATTCACAGAGATGGATGCAATTTCCAAAAACTCCCATAGATGTTCCATTTTTTAGAAATCATGAGAATTATGTGACGTGGATTGAAAATCATATAAAAAATGGAACAATGCAAAATATTAGACATTTCTGGTCGTCAATTAGACCTAATGGTCCTCAAAGACCCCATAAATTAGATCGTTTAGAACTAAGAATTTGCGATTTTGTCTCAGACATTAATTTATTATTATCAATTACAACATTATTGGAGTTAAGGGTTCTTTTTCTTTTCCAGAATTTAGAGAATGTGGATCCTAAGTGTTCCAGTAAATTGTCTTTGCGAGAATTACAAAAAATTTGTGATCAGAATGAATTAAAAGTTGCAAAAGATAGTTTGAATGCTGAATTGATAGTCTGGAATGATGGGAGAAAGATAATTTGCAAAGATTGGATTGAAAATTTGCTAGAGGAAATAACTCCTTTAGCAAAAAAATTGAATATGTTTAATCAGTTAAAGCCTATATATCAAGTTTTAGAAGAAGGAAATCAAGCAATGCAATGGATTAAACAATATAAGGGGGGATCTTCTATTGAAGAATTGATGAAATTGGAAATTGAAAACATGATAAATAAAGAGGAGTCATTGTTCAATGATTTAAATAAATAAAAATAATATGATTCACCCTATTCTTTGTGTGTAACATAGTAATTATATGGAGTCTTTTAAAAAACTAACGAATAATACAGTGGATCTTATCGCTCAGAATGATCCTTCCCATACCAATCGTCTTTTGATAGAAGAATTATGGGAATCTGTTTTACGTGATGAGTGTTCAGATAGTCAGGCAACTAGATTGATAAAGCTCAAACATTTGAGTTATTCCAATCAAACCAATCAAATTAATCCAAGAAATTTTAAAAATGAGATTGTCGAAATTGTTAATGCAATGGATTTGGCTGAATCAATATCTGCGGCAAGAGCTTTCTCATTATATTTTCAATTAGTGAATATTCTGGAACAAAGGGTCGAGGAAGATAGGTACATACAAAGTTTTACCAATCAGAATAAAGAGAAATCACAAGATAATCTCGATCCATTTGCCCCCCCATTGGCTCGTCAGAATGCTCCAGTAACTTTTAGGGAGCTATTTTATAGGCTTAGAAAATTGAATGTTCCTCCAGGTAAATTAGAGAATCTTTTGCAAGAGATGGATATAAGATTAGTTTTTACAGCTCATCCAACAGAAATAGTCAGGCATACTATTAGACACAAACAAAGAAGAGTTGCAAATTTACTGCAGAAAATTCAATCCGATACATTTCTTACGAATGAAGAGACTAATTCTCTAAAAATGCAACTAAAAGAGGAAATAAGATTGTGGTGGCGCACAGATGAATTACATCAATTTAAACCCTCAGTTTTAGATGAAGTTGATTATGCTTTGCATTATTTTCAACAAGTACTTTTTAAAGCTATGCCTCAGCTTAGAGGAAGAATTTCATCAGCACTTTGTGAAAACTATCCTGATGTTCGAATCCCAATAGAGTCATTTTGTACTTTTGGATCCTGGGTTGGTTCAGACAGGGATGGTAACCCATCAGTAACTCCTGAGATCACATGGAAAACTGCTTGTTATCAAAGAAAATTGATGCTAGAGAGATATGTTATTGCAATCTCAAATTTAAGAGATCAGCTAAGTGTGTCTATGCAATGGAGTCAAGTTAGTTCATCACTTCTGGAGTCATTGGAAACTGATAGAGTTAAATTCCCTGAGATTTATGAAGCTAGAGCCACAAGATATAGATCTGAGCCTTATCGTTTGAAATTGAGTTACATTTTAGAAAAATTAAGATTAACTCAAGACAGAAATAATTTGCTCTCGGAGAGGGGTTGGAGAATTACCCAAGAAAGTGAGTCAATCAATAGTGATGTGGAGTACAAGGAAGATCCGTACTATAGATCAGTAGATGAGTTTACAGATGATTTGGAACTTATTAAAAATAGCTTAGAGACTACTGATTTAACATGTGAACCGCTAAACACCCTATTAACTCAAGTTCATATTTTTGGATTCTCATTAGCAAGTTTAGATATTCGGCAAGAAAGTACCAGACATAGTGATGCATTTGAAGAGGTAACAAATTATCTTGGAATGTCTACCTCATATGAAAATATGTCTGAGGAAGAGCGAACTACCTGGCTGATTAATGAGTTGAAGACAAAAAGGCCATTAATTCCTAATTCAGAAAATTGGTCACAAAGTACAGATGAAACTTTTGCAGTCTTCAAAATGGTCAAGAGGTTGCAAGAAGAATTTGGAAGTCGAATTTGTCATTCTTATGTAATCTCGATGAGCCATAGCGTTTCAGATCTCCTAGAAGTTTTACTTTTAGCGAAGGAAATGGGGCTAATTGATCAGGGATCAAATAAGTCGCAATTGTTAGTCGTTCCACTCTTTGAAACAGTCGAGGATCTAAAAAGAGCTCCTAAAGTAATGAGTGAATTATTCGATTTGGATTTTTATAGATCGTATTTACCTAAGGTTGGCGAACATTCAAAACCTTTGCAAGAGCTTATGTTAGGTTACTCAGACAGCAATAAAGATTCTGGATTTTTATCCAGTAATTGGGAAATTCACAGAGCACAGATTGCTCTTCAGAATTTATCTAGTAAGAATGGAATACTTTTAAGACTGTTTCATGGTAGAGGTGGTTCTGTTGGTAGAGGTGGTGGCCCAGCATATCAAGCTATTCTTGCGCAGCCTAGTGGTACTTTGTTAGGTAGGATAAAAATAACAGAACAAGGTGAAGTATTAGCCTCAAAGTATAGTTTGCCTGAGCTAGCGCTTTATAATTTGGAGACCGTTACAACAGCTGTAATTCAAAATAGTCTGGTAAATAATAGACTAGATGCTACTCCAGATTGGAATGAACTTATGAGCAGACTTGCCGACGCATCTAGGACTCATTACAGAGCGTTGGTTCATGAAAATCCAGATTTATTAAAGTTTTTTCAAGAAGTGACTCCAATTGAAGAGATCAGTAAATTACAGATTTCTAGCAGACCTGCTAGACGCAAAAAAGGTGCAAAGGATTTATCAAGTTTAAGAGCGATTCCATGGGTATTCGGTTGGACTCAAAGTAGGTTTCTTTTGCCTAGTTGGTTTGGTGTAGGTACAGCACTATCTAAAGAGTTACAAACGGATCCAAAACAAATTGAGTTATTAAGGATGCTGCATCAGAGATGGCCTTTCTTTAGAATGCTAATCTCTAAAGTTGAAATGACTCTTTCCAAAGTTGATTTAGAAGTCGCAAAATATTATGTCGATACACTTGGGAGTGAAAAAAATAGTACCTCTTTTAATCAAATTTTCTCTGTTATCGCCGATGAATATAATTTGACAAAGTCTTTAATACTAAATATCACTGGTAAAAATAAACTTTTAGAAACTGATAAAGATTTAAGGGATTCTGTTGAATTAAGAAATAAAACCATAATTCCTTTAGGGTTTTTACAAGTTTCTCTATTAAAGAGATTAAGAGATCAAAAGAGACAACCACCAATCAGTGAGTTTATGCATTATCAGGATGATTCAAAAAGAGCTTATAGTAGAAGTGAATTATTGCGAGGTGCTTTGTTAACTATTAATGGTATTGCTGCTGGGATGAGGAATACAGGTTAATAAATTGAATTATTTTTCAAAAAAGAAAATAATTTTACCTGAAGGGTTTTTACTTAATTCATCTGAATTACCTCCAGCGAGATTAATAAATAAATTGTTAATGAGTTGTGGCAGTGATTCTTTTTCTAATGAAAAGTTGACACTGGCAATCAAAAAAAGTAGCTTCTTTTTTAGTATTTATAATCAACAAAAATTAACAATACATGGTTTTGTCCGAGTAACTTCTGATAAAGGGTTAAATGCAAATTTATGGAACTTATGTGCAGAACCAGGTAATAATCAAAGTCTTTTTTATTCAGTCTTACTCAGGTCAACTCTTGAGAAAATTAATAGAGAGATGCCTGGTTGCAGCATATCTGTACAAGCTCCTCCCTCATCATTTGCGAGTTTGGAGGAAAGTGGATTCATTATAGATCCAAACGGAATTCGGGTGATGGGCTACAAGTTTTAAGTTTTTTACGAGCATGGAGGGACTCGAACCCCCGACTCTCAGAACCGGAATCTGACGCTCTATCCATCTGAGCTACATGCCCTCTTAATTTCTAAATTTATACAATGATAATCAAAAAGTAAATAATCGAGCTAATTTATACAATGAAATGCATTGATAGACAATTTTTGTAAATCACTTAAAAATTAAAAATTTTCGCAACCATGAAAACTTTGAACTTTTTGTAAAAGAACAAAGAATAATAATACTTGGATGCAATGGGATTGGTAAATCTAATTTGCTAGAGTCAGTTGAATTCCTTAGTCAGTTGAAATCCAGTAGAGCCTTTAGTGATAAAGATTTAATTAAAAATGATTCTGAGTTTTCGAATATATATGCTGAAATTGATAATGAGGTCAACTTAAGAATAAATTTATTACGAAAAGGTGGGAAAAAAATATACATAAATGATTGCCTGCAGAAGAAGCAAAGTGAAATTAAAAACTTTATTAGAAGTGTCTGTTTTAGTTCAGGAGATATAAATATTGTAAGAGGGGAGCCAAGTTATAGAAGAATGTGGCTTGACAAGGTTGTATTTCAACTGGAACCTGTTTATTTTGAATTAACAGCAAGATTTAATAGGTTAATAAAACAAAGAAGTCATTTTTGGAGATCAAATATTTTTAAAAATAATGGATCTGATTCCTTATTAGATAGTTATGATTCTCAGATTGCTACTATTGGAACACGAATTTACAGAAGAAGAAGGCGAGCTATTGAAAAAATGACTCCATATGTTGAATATTGGCATAATCATTTAAGCGGTAGTAAAGAAAAAATAAATTTAAATTATTTATCGAAAATTGAAATTTCTCATTATGAAGACGAAAAAAAGATAATTAGCGAATATATTGAAAAACTTTTAGATCAGAGAAGTTTAGAGGAAATAACTGGTAAGTGTAATGTTGGTCCTCATAGAGATGATATTGAATTCTTTATCAATAATTTTTCTTTAAGGAAATTTGGTTCTTCAGGTCAGCAGAGAACTATGATATTAGCTTTAAAGTTAGCTGAGATTGATTTGCTTCGTAATACATTATTTTTAAATCCAATATTTATCTTAGATGATGTCCTAGCTGAGCTCGATCTGGATCGGCAGAAAATCCTATTAGATTCGGTTGGAAAAAAAAGTCAATGTTTTATTAGCGCTACCCATTTGGATAGTTTTAATAAAGAATTTGTAGAAAATTCACAATTAATATATTTATAAATTTTAAAATTTACAGAAATTTAGCTATTCTTATTATTTATAAAAGACTAATGCGAAGATGACACTTTTCAATGAAGAAGAAAAAATTAAAATATTTGAAAAAGATGAAAAGAGTACTCTGTCATCTTTTCAGGGCAAGCATCTTTTAGTAGAGCTTTATGGTTGTAATAACAAAAAGCTCGATGATGAATCATATTTAAGATGTTTGATCAATAATTCAGCTAAGCTAGCTAATGCAACAATTTTAAATTTGATAAGTAATAAATTTGAACCACAGGGTGTAACAGCTATAGCATTGCTAGCTGAATCACATTTATCTATTCATACTTGGCCTGAAGCTCAATATGCAGCTTTGGATATCTTTACTTGTGGAAAGAACATGAAACCAGATTTGGCTTGTAATTTCCTTATTGATAGCTTGGAGGCAAAAGAGCACATTTTAAAAACAATTGATAGACATTATCCAGCCTCAATCGAAAGTAAACTCAGAAGCTCACTTTGAACAATTATCTATTTAATTTGCCGCTGACTAGGCCTTCAAGATCTAAACTTATGCTTTTAAAACCTAACTTCATAAAATAATTTACTAGTTTATCTTTCTTGCAAGATTGGAGAAAATTCTGAATTTGTTCACTTGGTATTTCGATTCTTGCAGAGGCTCCTTGACATCTTACTCTTACTTCTTTAAAACCTATATTTCTAATATAATCTTCCGACATCTCAATCATTTCTAGTCTGGTTTTAGTGATTTTATCTCCATAGCTAAATCTAGATGATAAGCAAGGTTGGGCAGGCTTATCCCACCAAGGCAAACCCAGTGATTTAGAAATCTCTCGAATATCTTTTTTTGTGAACTTGAGCGTTGCGAGAGGGGAAATCACACCTGCTTCTTTAGCGGCTTTAATGCCAGGTCTGAAGTCGTCTAAATCATCAAAATTAACTCCATCAATGACATTTTTATAATTCAAATGATTTGCAAGAAATGTTGTATGTTTATGTAGTTCTCTTTTGCAAGCAAAACATCTATCCTTAGGGTTATCACTGTAAGATTTATCATCTAATTCAGAAGTTTCTACTTCTATGTGTTTAATCCCAATCCATTTTGCTTGAAATCTAGCTTCTTTGAGTAATTGGGTAGTGAGAGCTGGTGAAACTCCAGTTATGGCAATTGATTTATCCCCAAGTTGTTCATAAGCTATTGTTGCAACTAAAGTACTATCAACACCTCCTGAATAAGCTACAGAAACACTTCTGAGTTTACTTAATAAAGTCCTTAAACTCTCAAGTTTTTTAAATTGTTCCTCAGAAATTACCTCCAACTGTTTAAACATACTTTTTTAGGATATTTTGTCTAATTAATCAGGTTAAATTAATTATTAAATTTTTAATGATTTGTTTAACCTTAACCTAAATTATAGATAAATTTATTAATTCTAATTGTCAAATTCTAGTAGAAATTCAGGCGTTGGTATTGTTACTGCTAGCGGCAGTCAGGAAAGGCTGAAAGGACAATTGCATATTTATGATGGCGAGGGTAAAGGTAAAAGCCAGGCTGCTTTGGGAGTTGTACTTAGAACTATTGGATTAGGGATATGCGAAAAAAGGCAAACAAGAGTTCTTCTTCTAAGGTTCCTAAAAGGGCCTGGAAGGCCATATGACGAAGATGCTGCTATAGAAGCTCTCCAAAGAGGATTCCCCCATTTGATTGATCATGTTCGTACGGGTAGGTCTGAATTCTTTAATGAAAAAGAAGTTACAAAATTCGATAAATCTGAGGCACAAAGAGGCTGGAATATAGCAAAGGGTGCAATTGAAAGTGAACTTTATTCTGTAGTAGTGCTTGACGAATTAAACCCAGTTTTGGAGTTAGGTCTATTGAACATAGACGATGTAGTTAAGACTTTAGATTCAAGATCAGATGGTTTAGAAGTTATAGTTACTGGACGAGCTGCCCCTGCATCATTAATTAGAATTTCACAACTACATTCAGAAATGAGACCTCACGCAATATTAGATATTAATCCACTAAAAGATTCCAATAATGTTGGGGGTATAGAAGTTTATACTGGCGAAGGCAAAGGTAAATCAACAAGTGCACTCGGTAAAGCTTTGCAGGCAATTGGTAAAGGTATTTCTCAAGACAAAAGTCACAGAGTGTTAATAATGCAATGGTTAAAGGGTGGTTCAGGGTATACAGAAGATGCAGCAATTGAAGCACTCAGAGAAAGCTATCCTCATTTGGTTGATCATTTAAGATCTGGGAGAGACGCCATCGTTTGGAGAGGTCAACAAAAACCTATTGATTATGTTGAAGCAGAAAGAGCTTGGGAAATTGCAAAAGCTGCAATATTGAGTGGGATATACAAGACTGTGATATTGGATGAATTAAATCCAACTGTTGACTTGGAACTTTTACCAGTTGAATCTATTCATCAAACATTATTAAATAAGCCAAGGGAAACGGAAGTGATATTGACTGGTCGATGTAAAAATGAACCATCATATTTTCAACTTGCTAACGTTTATTCAGAAATGGTTTGTCACAAACATTATGCAAATGTTGGGGTTGATTTGAAGAGGGGAGTTGATTATTAGATAATATATTCCTGCAATTAAACTAGTTTAATTTTGTCAATACCCCCTTTTATAGAAATTGACTGAATTTTGTGTTTAATTAATATTTCTGAGGCTTTTTCTGATCTGAAACCTTTTTGGCAAAGAGTGAATATTTTTTTATCTTTACCATTTTCTCTAATAAATTTGAGCCAGAGCTCATCCCCTAAAAGACTCAAAGGTATTGATGTAGATCCTGTGAGGGAAAATTTTTCAAATTCATTTTTTTCTCGTACGTCTAGAATCATAATATTATTTGTTTTATTTTGATAAATTTCCTGAAATTCTGAACTACTAATTGTTTTGATTGCAATTTGATTAATCGAACATTCATTTGTCTCATAATAATCCTTTAAAGAGGTCAGGTCCTTTATGCTTTTATTTTTAATATTTGCATTCAGATTTAGTTTTTTCATACTCATATTGAGTAGATTGAAAATTAATATTTTCCCATCAAGAATTTGTCCTTGTTTTGTCAATAATTTGATAATTTCATTCGCTTGAAGAATACCAATTAATCCTGTATTCACACCAAGTATTCCAAAGTCTTCACAACTGGGAATTATATCTTTTCGTGGCCTTTCAGGTAGTAAATCTCTCAAATTTGGGCTCTTATTATTTAAATTAAAAACACTAATTTGGCCTTCGAATCCTTGCACAGCTCCATAAATATACGGCTTGTTCAAGATTATGCATGCATCATTGATAAGATATCTAGTCCCAAAGTTGTCTGAACAATCACAAACAATATCATAATCGGCAATAATTTTCAGAATGTTTTTTGTATTAATTCGCTCGTCAAATGTATTGATCTTGCAATTCGGGTTAAGTTTGAGAATGGTTTGTTTTGCAGAATCAGTTTTTTTATTACCAATCTCGAGAGTACTATGAATGATTTGTCTTTGAAGGTTAGATATGTCAACATAATCATTGTCAACAATACCAATAGTTCCAATCCCAGCGGCAGCGGTATATATCAATGCAGATGAACCAATCCCACCTGCTCCGATGAAAATTACTGAGCTATTTTTAAGTATAATTTGGCCTTCTTCGCCAATTTCTTTTAATGTTAAATGTCTTTTATACCTTGCTAATTCGTCTGTGTTTAATTTATCTGATTTATTTTTTAAAATATCCATATTTTAATGATAGCGATCAATTGATTTTAGTGAATTTTCGGGAGAAAAATATTAATTTTGATTCATCATAATATTCACTTTCCGATCTAAAAATCATCTCATTAACTTAGTTGTTTTTTAGTAACTTTCTGCAATATTTTTATGGATTTATTATGAAAAGATAATTTAAATGTGAAGTTTTTGTAACCCCTTTTTTTTACAGAAATTCTGTAATCTTAGTCATACCAATAGATCCTTCATAAACCAATTGTTTCGGTTCGCAATTATCTACAACAAATAGGTAGTCAACAGACAGTTTTTCCGATACTGTCTGGTTCAGATATCATGTTGAATGAATTCATGAGTGATAACACTCCTGAGTCAAATCAAGACTCTGGCTCCGATCCTAATTCTGAAAATAAAAGTTTTTCAGAGAAATATTCTGATGTGATGGGTAACATTAACGAAACCTTAGGGAAAGTTGATTGGACCCAAATGGGAAAATATGGAAAAGCAGCTGGCATAATTGCTGTAGTTGTAATTGCACAAATAATCATTAAAGTTGTAATTGACACTATTAACTTCTTCCCAATACTTCCAGGCCTTTTAGAGTTGCTTGGCGTAATAGTTGTTGGCCAATGGAGTTGGCAGAATTTACGAACTAGTGAAAATCGAGAGGCGGTTTTAGACAAAGTGCAAAATTTGAAAAAAACTTATCTTGGTTAATTATTTTTTATAACTTAGTATTGATTGTATATAATTTTCTACATCATTTAAGTAGTATCCTTGGAACATATTTGCATGATTTAAGATATGGTAAAAATTATAAACCACCATTCTTTTCTCAGATCCTTCTTTTGGACTGATTAACTTGTTATATTCTGTATAAAATTCTTCTCTAAAAGCACCAAATAGTTTTGTCATAGCAATATCAACTTCAGCATCTGCCCACCAGCAAGCTGGATCAAAAATAATACCTTTGTTATTATTATCTACACCAACATTACCCGACCATAAATCTCCATGAACTAGAGAAATATCTGGATTATGACCAGATAGTATGATTCTAATTTTATTTTTTATTGCTTGTATTAATTCTGCATTTGAAAATTGTTTTCCCAGCATTAACATTTGAGGAACAATTCTCAAATTGATAAAGCAATCAGCCCAATCTACTTCGAAGCCTTTTAATTGCTTGTTTGTTCCAATAAAACCTTGATCTGGGTACCCATATTTTTTGGGACTTGATTTGCCAGATAGTAAGTGCATTCCAGCTAAGCCATTTCCAAGTTTACCTTGATCTTTATTTTTCATATCAATCCACTCCATAATCAAAAATTCTGAATTTTCAAACATGAAATATTTGATAACTTCAGGTACATAAATGAGATCATTATTTGTAAAAACTTTCAGTTTGATCAGACATTTTTTTTCAAAATTTAAAAGCTTTTGAGCTCTTATATTTTTTTTGACGAAATAAGTTCTATCGCCAAACTCAACTTTCCATGAACTATGAATATTACCGCCCATAATAGGTTGTATATTTTTTGGTTTTGATTCTCTTAAATTTCTGCAAATTTCGCTAACTTGAATATGTGATAATTTTGTCATGGATATAAATAAGTCAGAAGTTTTAGTTGTTGGAGCTGGGATTGCTGGGCTAACTTCTGCAGCCATACTTTCAAAGCTGGGTGTATCAGTAACTTTACTGGAATCACACACACAATCTGGCGGATGTGCAGGAACTTTTAATAGAAAAGGTTATATTTTTGATGTAGGAGCTACTCAAGTAGCTGGGTTCGAAGAAGATGGGATCCACTCAAAGATATTTAATTTCTTGGATATTTCAAAGCCTGAAGCAACAATATTAGATCCTTCATGCGTTGTTGATTTAAATGATGGTAATGATCCAATTAGAATATGGCACGATCAAAAAAAGTGGATTAACGAACGAGAAAAACAATTCCCAGGAAGTAGGAGATTTTGGGAAATATGCTCTTTTATCCATACTTCAAATTGGCACTTTGCCAACGAAAATCCTGTTTTACCCGTTGTGAGTTTTTGGGATTTTAAGCAATTTTTTCAAGCTATAAAACCTCGCAATTTAATTACAGGTATATTAATTAAATCAACCATCTATGATCTTTTAAGAATCTGTGGATCTCATAAAGATGAAAGATTAATTAAATTTCTAAATTTACAATTAAAGTTGTATTCTCAAAAAAGTGTTTTTAGAACTGCAGCTTTATATGGTTGTACCGTATTACAGATGTCTCAGCACCCACACGGCCTATGGCATTTGAAAGGATCTATGCAAGCACTAAGTAAAGCATTAGAAGATTCAATTAAAAGAACAAAAGTTAAAACGCTATTTGGAACCAAGGTAGAGTCTTTAGAATTCGACTCTAAAAATAATTTTTGGCGAGTAATTGCTAGTGGCAAGAATCTAATCACTCATTTTTCTGCTGAAAATATTGTCTTTACGGCACCTCCCCAAAGTTTATTACAACTTTTAAAAGGTATCCCTAGGAATAATCAAACTTATCTCAATAGACTTAAAAGTCTGCCCCAACCAAGCGGAGCTTTAGTTTTCTATTCTGCAATCAAGAAGAAAGATTTATGTGATGTTGGTTCTAGGCACTACCAATTTCTTGATGCTGAATTAGGTTCATTATTTGTGTCATTAAGTGAGGACTGTGATGGTAGAGCGCCTAAGGGAGAGATTACATTAATTGCAAGTATTTTTACAGAAACGAAAGAATGGTTTGATTTAGATAAAAAAGAATATTTATTAAGAAAAAAGGAGTTTCTTCAAAAGATTTCAACAGCTATTGAAGTCCAATTTAAAATATCTCCTGACAAGTGGTTGCATAGAGAGCTTGCAACGCCAGTTGGTTTTCAAAAATGGACTCTTAGACCCAAAGGAATTGTAGGAGGCTTAGGGCAGACCCCAGACTCCTTTGGATTATTTGGTTTATCAAGTAGGACACCTTTTAGGGGTTTATGGCTATGCGGAGATTCTATTTATCCAGGAGAAGGAACTGCAGGGGTAAGTCAATCCGCATTGATGGTTGTGAGGCAAATTATGGCCTCAAAAGGAATAAATAATTTTAATATTTAATTTAAGAAGTCAGTTCTATTCTTTTGTGATTGAAGAAGCTTTTTTTCTAATAATACCCAATTTTTTTCTGAAATAATTTTCTCTAAATTACTGATATTTTTTTGGAAAAGTTTTAGTGATTTTAAAATATTTGTATGATTATTTTTGGCTAAATCTAAACCTAATTCAGGATTCCCCCCTCCGACCCTGGAAGTGTCTGCAAATCCACTAGAAGCAAGTTTTAGTGATAAATTTAATAATTCTTTATCACTATTGTATGCAGTATCAATCAAACATGATGCTAAAAATATTGGTAAGTGAGAAATGAGTGAAACAGCAATATCATGATCTTTAGGGTTAGCCTCACAAAGATCACATCCCATCGACTTTATTAAGTTTGAGAGAATATGTAAAGATTTTTCATCTGACCTTGGTGTTGGTGTTATAACCCATTTTGCATTGTTCAATAGCTCCCCATATCCTGCATTCACCCCTTTCTGTTCAGTTCCTGCCATGGGATGAGATCCAATGAATAGTGGATGTAATTTTTCCCAAACATCAATTATTGGTCCCTTAATTGAACCAACATCAGTAATAATTGAATGTTTAGGTAAAGATTCAATTAAAGCTTTAGGTGGATTGATTAAATTCTTTATTGGTAATGCAAGAATTATTATGGAGCATTCTTTTAAAATATTTTTGTCGCAGCTTATGAAATTTGCTAACCTTCTTTCTTTAGCTTTTTTCTCATTAATCTTATTATTTGTTAAGCCATAAACTATATGATTTAAAGTTTGAAGCTTTAATCCTATGGAACCTCCAATTAAACCTAATCCAACAATGCCAACTTTCATTTTTCCTAATTAATTTTTTTTATTAGTATTTTTTGTATGTATATTAAAGACATATTTTTTGAATTGATACAATTATAAATGCTTGAGATAGTTAGTCATCAAAAATTAAAATATTTTTTGAATTTGCATGAGAATAATTGGCAACATATATATTCTTTTGGTCGAATAATTTCAAAATGTTTGGAGTCAACAGAAAATTATTTAATTAATTCTGAAGTCTTTTTATTGAATATTTGGTTTGAGAGTCTTTTGATTTCACTTTTCTTAAACAAAAAAGATTCAATCATGATTCTCTCTTCATATAAAATTTCCATATTAAAAGATAATCATCTTAAAAATTTAAAGAAATTTGGCTTTCATTTTTCTCTAGTAAATAATGAGATAATTTTTAGTGATCATAAAATTAGTCTTTGGACACTTGATCAATTGATAAATAAAGTTAACTCTTCAAGTATTCATAATCAACGTATTATTTTTACAGGAATTGAAAATTTAAAATTTGATTTAAGGAAAATACTAAGGATTACTTTGTCAAAAAGAAATTGGTTAACTCTAGAAAAAAATGTGCCTCATTCAAATAATGAACCAATACAAATTTATAACCAGTTAAAAGAACAATTCTTTTCTAGAGCAATACCTGATAAGAAATATGTGTTTCTTGATCAAAATGATTTAGATTTATTGACTACATTCTTTTTATTGAATTCAAATTTTTCTAATGAATTTTTAAATGTCAATAATGCCTTAGCAAAAGGTTGGTCATGTTGGGTTGCTTTGGATTATGATAATTTCGAATGGATTCTAAACGTTGAACCTCTTGATGAATTATATGAAATTAAGAATTTACTCATTCAAAATAATTTTATTTTTTTATCAGCGTTTAGAAAAGATTATTTTTTTCAGAAATTTTTAAAGAAGTATGGTGTAAATATAGATTTGGCAATACAGTTTAAGAGTAATTATGTTGAGAGAAATATTTTTATCTCACCTTCATCACGTAAGGATTTCCCAAACAATCCTTCATTTGTAAAAAATACTGTTGAATATTGTAAGAGATTAGTTTTATTGAATAATGACTTCACTTTAATTTTATCGAATGATATAAATTTGAAACATATTTTGGCAACTGAATTAGCTTCACAATATGGTAGAAGGGTATTTCTTGAGACTTTACCAAAAAAGAAACATTCAATTCTCTGCTCGAGTTATGATTGGTGGATACAAAATATTTGTTACGGAGAAATACCTAAGCTAATAATTTTGCCACTTTTACCAATACCGAATATTTCTGAACCTATTGTTGAAATAATTGTTTCTCATAAAAGAAGGCTTTCAGAAGATTGGTTTCGAGATTATTTACTACCTGAAACTTTTGAGACTATAGAAAAGTCAGTATCAATCTTAAGAAGAAATTCTGGTAAACTTGTAATACTTGATCCAAGAATTAAATATAGAAAATGGGGGAGAGATTTATTAAGTTTGATTCAACCTTCAACAATTCTTAACTAAATGTCCCCCTTTTAATAAGTTATTATCAGGAAAATACTTTTTTATATGGGTGAAGCTAAAAGAAGAAAAAAGTTAGGATTGCCACCTAAAAATTTAAATATGAAATCTAAATCTGATCAATCTCCTAGATTGATTAATTGGCTTCCAATCACTCAAAATCAAAAAGAAAGTTTTATAAGATTAAGTATCAAGGCCAGTTGGATTGGAATAGGAGGTTTAGTTTTGTTATGGATAGTAGTTAGGTTTATTGGCCCTTATGCTGGCTGGTGGACTCCAGCAGATACATTATGAAATTAAGCTACGCTTTTTATATCATTTGCAGTAATCAACTGATCAGAATTTAGATTATGTTGTTTCATTGAATTGGAACTAACTTCTGTACCTTCTCTCAGCTTTAGCTTAATTATTGATTCTATCTTATTTCTTATCTCCAAGTTTTGATCTAACCAGATAATTGTATTATCCCTTCCTTGACCAATATTTTCACCGTCATAACTATACCAAGCACCTCTTCTAATCACTATGTTTGTTTCTTCTGCTAGATCTAATAAACAGCCAGTTGTACTTATCCCTTTACCGAACAGAATATCAAATTCAGCTATTCTAAATGGAGGAGCAACTTTATTTTTTGCTACTTTTACTTTTGCTCTAATTCCATATTCTTCAGTACCTCTTTTTAATGTTTGAATTCTTCTAATATCTAGTCTTACTGAAGAATAAAACTTTAATGCGTTACCTCCTGTAGTGGTTTCAGGATTGCCATATGTAATTCCTATTTTTAGACGCAATTGATTTAGGAAAATCACAGTACATCCTGATTTACCAATATTACCTGTAATCTTCCTCATCGCTTGGCTCATTAATCTTGCTTGACTGCCAACTACATGATCCCCCATTTCACCCTCAATCTCCGATCTAGGCGTTAGAGCAGCTACAGAGTCCACAACGACGAGATCAACAGCTGCTGACCTAATAAGTTGATCAACTATTTCTAATGCCATTTCTCCAGTATCTGGCTGTGAGACAAGTAAATTGGCCACGTCTACGCCAAGTGAGGCTGCATATACTGGATCTAGTGCATGCTCAGCATCTACAAATGCTGCAACACCTCCGTTTTTTTGTACTTCTGCAATAGCATGTAATGTTAATGTTGTCTTTCCAGAGCTTTCTGGGCCGTAGACTTCAACTACTCTTCCTTTTGGATAACCCCCTCCGAGCGCCAAATCTAATGTTAGAGCTCCAGTAGATATTGTCTCTACTCTCATTCTAGATGCATCACCTAAACGCATGATTGAGCCTTTACCAAAGTTTCTTTCTATTTGCCCTAGTACTAGACTGAGAGCTTTATCTTTCTCTTTCGATAGTGATTCGTTTGGTTTGTTAGTTTTTTTCTCTTCAGTACTCATTTTGACTTATTGATAGTTATTTATAATTCTTTCTTATGTTTAATACCGAATGATTTCAGTAATTTTAAAGAATAAATTAATAGTACAGACGTACCCTAGCCGATTAAAAGGAATTAGCAAGTATATCTTTTAAATCCTTTAATTTTAAAAGCTTAATTTTGCTAGGTAAATCTAATCTGTCTGTATCTTTCAGATAACCCCAATTAGCCAAGAAACAAGGAATATTTGCAGTAAATTTGTTATTGACTATATTTATCAAAGTTTGTCTTCGATCTTCAATAAATCCAACAATTTTATAATCTAATTTTAGAGCAGATATGATTTGAGTTTTTGATCCTGATTCGTATCCGAAAATCAACTCTGGAAAGATATTAAAGCTATTGATGACTTGAGTAGTAAATTCTATTCCTTTAGTAGAAATGATTCCAATTTTGAACCCATTTTGCTTAGCTTGACGCATAAATGAGAGAACTTCAGAAAATGGTTTATGCATACTGATCCATTTATTTGGATTAGTTGAAAGTTGAAATTGTCTTGAATCATCTAATGATTTCTGAACAATCTCAGCAGCCCAAGAATTTTTTTTAAGTATTTCTTGGCAATTATGATAATAATTTTTTGTGAAGTTCTCAGCTCCCAATGAATCTAGCGTAGTATTTTCTTTAACAATTTCATGAGTAATGATTACCATTTCCCAGCCAAATTTAACCCAAGGTCTCAAATGGATAAATTCTTGAGATACTGGTCTATGAATGTTTAAGTCTACGGGAATTTCTTTTGTATTAAGAAATTTTTTGCAAGCTATTAAGGAACTAAACCAGTATTCATTAATTCCATCAATCACAACACCATCGAAATCAAATAAAATTAACTTATGATTCAAAACGGGTTGAAACTCAAAACTGGGCCGCTAGGATTCGAACCTAGGAATGGCGAGACCAAAACCCGCTGCCTTACCACTTGGCGACGGCCCACCAAGATTTTTATTTTAATACATCGATAGATAATTTACTATCTAAATTATTAAATTTCTTTTTTATTTTTCCATGGATTCATGAGAGCCTTTGCTTTTGTAATCGCTATGTGCATTTTTTCAGGATTTTCATATATTTTTTGATTCTTTCTTAAAGAATCTTCAATTATTGGTTGTACTAATTTTCTCGCTGCTCCTCCAAAAGCTATACCATCGGGTAGTTTGTTGCTTTTGAATAATTTATAAGTATTTCCATTAGTACCCCCTGCTAATTGAATTAAACCTGGAGGTAAATCATTTCTCATCGTTTCCCATAATTTTACTGCTGCTTTTGTTGCTGAAGCTGCTAAATCTCCAGACATTGGCCTGCCGTCAAGTTGCCAAATTAGCTGAGCACCATGTTCTTTTAAAATTGAATATCTCTCCCAAAAAGTTCGAATCAAATCACTTGTCTCAGCATTTGATTGTGATAATCCGCAGCTTACAGAAATTGATTTGAGATTTATTCTAGAATTTTTAATAATCTTTGCTACCTTTTTGAAAGATTCTGCTCTATTAATTGCTGTATGAATTTCTATAGCGTCGGGCTTGATTGTTTGCAGAATATCTTTCAGAGAATTTTGTGATAGACGATATTCATATTCACTTATCAAATTTAATGGGCAACTGTTTATACATCGCCCACATCCATAGCATTTATCTTTGTTGATTCCATCATGATTAATTGCAAAGGTAGGACAAATTTTTTCGCATGGTCTTGGACAATCCTCTGGACAAATAGATGGATTAAACGTGGCTTTCCTGAAATGTATATCTTTACCATCACTGATACTGACCATTAGTTTAGGAATATTACCAAATCTTTCCATAGACCAATTAATTCCAGATCTTGCAGCATCAGCAACAGAAGGATCTGCTGCTATATCTATATAGTCAACCCCTGCTGCAGAGTAAATCGCACAAAGATCTTCTATTGATGCCAAGTCCTCATTGCTAGCGCCACATATTAGCTTGACACATTTGTTGTTTTCATATTTTTGCTGATTTGTCAGAGTACTCAAGTTTAAAAATCATTTTCTAAATATTCTTTTAATGGTAACCATTCTAATTTTCTGGATCCACCCATTTCAATAACTAGTTTGAGACTCTGATCAGATTTTGAAAGACTACACAAACTTTCTAGTTCTGATTGTGAAAAAACTTGTCCCTCAAGAATCCAAATTAATTTCTGATTATCATTTGAGCAAAACAGTTCAGCTGCTTGTGGAATTACTTGTTGCACTTCACCAAGAGCTCCATTTCTTCCAATATTTTGATGTCCAAGGTGAGGAGGTCGAACTCCATGAAGGTTAAATAGGAAAACTTCTGGATCACCTAGACCTCTAGCAGAAGTAATTAATGTTTTAAAACCCTTAGCTCTCATTCTTCTTAAAAGACGGGTTTCATATCCTCCCTCAAGAGGGGTAAAAATTGCCAAAGAAGAGTGTTTTTTTAAATCTTCGTTAAATTTTTGACCTGATAGAAGAAGCGGCATGAAAAATATTTACTATTTAATGTCTATGATATTTCATTTTTGGGGGACATGATGATGTACAATGAAAAACTGGTGGATTTTTTATGCTCGAACACTAGCCGAGCCTCTAAACCTTAATTCACATTTTAGCGATTGCGCTAAAAACTTGGTTGGATATTAAAGTCCAAAAAGAGAAACTAGCTAAGTAACTTAGTTAAGTCTCAGCCAACAACAGTTTAGTTTTTGCTGTTTGCTAGTCCTTATTAAATAAGGAATTAGAGAAATACTTCAGAAATTAAAAAAAGCTAGTTTACTAAAACAAATGTCAATCGGAATTTTAGGAAAAAAATTGGGCATGTCCCAATTATTTGATGATAAGGGTAATGCTGTTCCAGTAACCCTTATTCAGGCTGGCCCGTGTAGGGTAACACAGCTAAAAACACCTTCTATGGATGGTTATTCTGCTGTCCAAATTGGTTATAGCATTTCAAAGGATAAACTCATAAACAATCCGCAAAAGGGTCATTTATCCAAATCAGGGGAAGAGCTATTGAAACATTTAAAAGAGTATAGAGTTGAAGAAACATCCTCTTATGAATTAGGCAGCCAAATAACTGTTAAAAATTTTGAAGTTGGACAGAAAGTCGATATTAGTGGAAAAACAATGGGTAGAGGTTTTGCTGGATACCAAAAAAGGCATGGATTCAGTAGAGGTCCAATGAGTCATGGCTCCAAGAATCATAGACAACCTGGCTCAACGGGGGCGGGAACAACTCCAGGAAGAATTTACCCTGGGAAACGTATGGCAGGAAGATATGGAGGTAAGAAAATAACCACAAAAGGTTTGGTGGTTTTAAGAGTAGATGATGATAAAAATCTAATTATTGTTAAAGGTTCAGTCCCTGGCAAACCAGGCTCAATATTAGATATCAAACCAAACAATAAAGTTGGAAATTCAGGAGGTAATAAGAAATGACTAGTCTAGACACCCTAAAGTGGGATGGGAAAAAAAGTGGAAAAGTATCCATTGATTTAAAAGTTGCAAAAGAATCTTCTGCTACCGATCTCCTACATCGAGCTGTTGTTAGACAACTTGCTAATAAAAGGCAGGGCACTGCATCAACTCTCACAAGATCTGAGGTCAGAGGTGGTGGTAGAAAACCTTACAAGCAAAAAGGTACTGGTAGAGCCAGGCAAGGTTCAATTAGAACTCCCTTGAGGCCAGGAGGGGGTATTATTTTTGGACCTAAGCCTCGTTCTTATACTCTGGAAATGAATAGGAAAGAACGGAGATTAGCCCTTAGGACAGCTTTTATGTCAAGAATTTCTGACTTAATAACTGTTGAGGATTTTGGGGCTTCCTTAACTGAACCTAAAACCAAAGAAATAATTAGTGGACTTGATCGCCTAGGTGTTCAAAAGACGGAAAAAGTTTTAGTTATTCTCCATGAACCTGCTATTCACATAAAAAAATCAATAAAAAATATTTCTAACGTAAAACTTATTTCTGCTGACCAGTTAAATGTTTTTGACATATTAAATGCAAATAAGTTAGTTGTCGGACAATCAGCTATTGAAAAAATTCAGGAGGTGTATGGATCATGACAAAAATGTTTATTAATCGTTTAGCAGATGTAATTCGTAAACCTATCATTACAGAAAAAGCAACAAATGCTCTTGATTTAAATCAATATACTTTTGAGGTTGATCCAAGAGCTGCTAAACCAGATATTAAAGCGGCAGTTGAGGCTATGTTTGATGTTAAAGTTATAGGCATTAACACAATGAACCCTCCAAGAAGATCAAGAAGGGTTGGTAAATTTTCTGGTAAGCGATCACAAGTCAAAAAGGCAATCGTTCGTCTTGCTGACGGAGACACAATTCAGTTATTCCCAGAATCATAAGGAGTTTTATTATGGCAATTCGTAAATTCAGACCTTATACACCAGGAACTCGTCAGAGAGTGGTTACTGACTTTAGTGAAATCACTGATAACAAACCAGAAAAGTCCTTATTAATAACGAAACATCGACTAAAGGGTAGAAATAATAGAGGTGTAATAACATGTAGACATCGTGGTGGGGGTCATAAGAGGCAATATCGAATAGTTGATTTCAAGAGAGATAAAAGAGATATAAATGCAAAAGTTGCAGCCATTCATTATGATCCACATCGGAATGCAAGGCTTGCACTTTTATTTTATGAAGATGGTGAAAAAAGATATATAATCGCACCTTCTGGAGTGAAAGTTGGACAAAAACTTATCTCAGGAAAGTCAGTACCTATAGAAAATGGTAATGCTATGCCACTAGAGGTAATGCCATTGGGTTCAAGTGTGCATTGCATTGAACTTTATGCAGGTAGGGGAGCTCAAATGGTTCGCTCTGCAGGAGCAAGTGCACAAGTCATGGCAAAAGAAGGTGATTATGTGGCTATTAAATTACCCTCTACTGAGGTTAGACTTGTTCGTAAGGAATGTTATGCCACTCTTGGAGAGGTTGGTAATTCAGAGATTCGCAATACAAGTCTTGGTAAGGCTGGCCGACGTAGATGGCTTGGAAGAAGGCCTCAGGTCAGAGGAAGTGTGATGAACCCATGTGATCACCCACATGGAGGTGGAGAGGGTAAAGCTCCTGTTGGTAGAGCAGGTCCAGTTACTCCTTGGGGTAAACCTGCTCTAGGATTAAAAACCCGTAAGAAGAATAAACCAAGCAATAAATTGGTACTTCGCAAAAGAAGACGTGTTTCTAAGAGAAGTAGAGGAGGCAGAGACTCTTGATTACTTTTATTACTAAATTCTATTTTTAATTATGGGACGCTCACTAAAAAAAGGACCTTTCATCGCAGACAGCTTGCTCAAAAAGGTTGAGAAACAAAATACAGAAAATGACAAATCAGTTATTAAAACCTGGTCTAGATCTTCTACTATTCTCCCTGTAATGATAGGCCATACAATTGCTGTTCATAACGGAAAAGCTCACATTCCAGTTTTTATTACTGAACAAATGGTTGGCCACAAACTAGGAGAATTTGCTCCTACAAGAACCTACAGAGGCCACCTAAGAGATAAAAAAGGAGCAAAATAAAAATGACTCAAACACCTGAAATGATAAAAAAAGCCAAAGCTCACGGCAATTACGTTCGCGGTTCAGCTTCCAAAGTTAGAAGAGTTCTTGATCAGATCCGAGGAAGAACTTACAGAGATGCACTAATTATGCTTGAGTTTATGCCATATCGATCAACTGATCCTATTACGAAAGTTCTACGATCTGCAGTAGCTAATGCTGAGCATAATTTAGGAATGGATCCTTCATCTTTAATCATTACTGATGCTACAGCCAATATGGGGCCTGTAATGAAGAGATACCGACCCAGAGCTCAAGGTAGAGCTTTTGCTATAAAGAAGCAAACATGCCACATCAGCATTGAAGTTCAATCTTCAAACATTCAAAGTAACTCGGAGGAAACAAACTAATGGGACATAAGATAAATCCTTCAGGTCTAAGACTTGGCATCACTAAAGAACATCGATCTAAATGGTTTGCTTCTTCCAAAAATTATCCTTTGCTTCTTGAAGAGGATTATAAAATTCGTACTTTCATACAAAAAAAATATGGTTCTGCTGGTATAAGTGATGTGCTAATTTCACGTAAAGCTGATCAACTCGAATTAGAGTTAAAAACTGCTAGACCAGGTGTAATTGTTGGTAGGCAAGGTAGTGGTATTGAGGAATTGAGATCTGGTATTCAAAAAACAATTGGCGACAGAACTAGGCAGGTACGGATCAATGTAGTTGAAGTTGACAAAGTTGATGCAGATGCATTTTTGCTTGCTGAATATATTGCCCAGCAGCTCGAAAAAAGAGTTGCTTTTAGGCGCACCATAAGAATGGCTTTGCAAAGAGCTCAGAGGGCAGGAGTTTTAGGATTGAAAATACAAGTAGGAGGAAGATTAAATGGTGCTGAGATAGCAAGAACCGAATGGACTAGAGAGGGCAGAGTCCCTCTCCACACTCTCAGAGCTGAAATTGATTATGCTACTAAAGAAGCAAATACTACTTATGGGGTATTAGGCATTAAAGTCTGGGTATTCAAGGGTGAAGTTCTTTCTAAGGAGGAACAGACGATGCCTGCTAACTCTAGTCAAAAGAGAAAAGCAGGAAGAACGCCTCAGCAATTTGAGGATCGCTCAAATGAGAATTCTTAAGGAGGTCAACAAATGTTAAGTCCAAAACGTACTAAATTCCGTAAGCAGCACAGAGGCAGAATGAAAGGTATTGCTACTAGAGGCAATACTATTGCATTCGGTGATTTTGCACTTCAGGCTCAAGATTGTGGTTGGATCACATCACGTCAAATTGAGGCCAGTAGGAGAGCAATGACAAGATATGTTAAACGTGGTGGAAAAATATGGATACGTATTTTCCCTGATAAGCCAGTAACCATGAGACCAGCTGAAACTAGAATGGGTTCTGGTAAAGGTAATCCTGAATTTTGGGTGGCAGTGGTCAAACCTGGGAGAATATTATTCGAGATGGGTGGTGATGAAATTACTGAAGAAATTGCAAAAGAAGCCATGAGACTTGCTCAATACAAATTACCAGTAAAAACAAAATTTATCTCTAATAATGGAGAAACTAAAAGTATTGCATCTCAAAAAGTCAATACTGCAAATAATTCAGTAGAGGAGGTCAAATCATGAAAACTGGTGAAACTCTAAAGGAATTTAAGAATCTAAATTCATCTCAAATTCTTCAAAAAATTGATGAGCTTCGAAAAGAACTATTCGACTTGAGATTTAAACAAGCTACGAGACAGCTTAATGAAACTCACAAATTTAGATTTATAAAAAAACAAATTGCTCAATTATTGACTCTTTCTAAAAGTCAATCTAATTCTCCAAATACATCTGATTAATTAAAACTATGGCATTAAAAGAAAGAGTTGGAACTGTTGTTAGCGACAAAATGGACAAAACAGTAGTTGTTGCAGTTATTAACAGATACCCACATCCTACTTATAAAAAAATTGTTAGTAGAACAACACGTTATAAAGCTCATGATCCTGAGAATATCTGTGTTACTGGAGATAGGGTCAGGATTAAAGAAACTCGTCCTCTAAGTGCCCACAAAAGATGGGCAATTGATGAAATTCTCAATAAAGCTATTAAAGAAAAGGAGGAAAAACAATGATTCAACAAGAGACATTCTTAACAGTTGCTGATAACAGCGGTGCTAAAAGACTTCAATGTATTCGAGTCCTTGGCTCAAACAGAAGATATGCTCATGTAGGAGACGTAGTGGTTGCATCCGTCAAAGATGCATTACCTAATATGGGGGTCAAAAAATCTGATGTAGTTAGAGCAGTCATTGTAAGAACAAAGGCAACTTTAAGAAGGAATACAGGTAATTCAATAAGATTTGATGATAATGCAGCAGTTCTTATTAATGAGGATAAAAATCCAAAAGGAACAAGGGTCTTTGGACCTGTTGCTAGGGAATTAAGGGATAAGAATTTTACCAAAATTGTTTCATTAGCTCCGGAGGTTATCTAAATGTTGGATTCAATTAAAAAAACTCAAAGTTCCAAAAGGATTAAAATGAGAATAAAAACTGGCGATTTTGTTAAAGTTATCAATGGCAAAGATAAAGGTAAAACTGGGGAAGTACTTAAAACAATGCCTCTTGAAAATAGATTAGTTGTTAAGGGAGTTAATTTCAGAACAAAACATATTAAACCAACCCAAGAAGGTGAAAATGGTAGAATTGTCACTGAAGAAGCTTCTATTCATGCCTCAAATGTGATGTTTTTTTCAAAAGATAAAGATCTGACTAGTAAAATTGAATATTTTATTGACAAAGAGGGGGTAAAAAAAAGGAGATTGAAGAAAACTGGTGAATTAATTGATTAGTTTTTTCATCAATAAGAGATTTCCATTTTTTCACTCAATTCTGACAACGACCAGAATTATTTCTAAACAATCATGACTCTTAAACACCGATACAAAGAATCTATAAGGCCAAAACTTCTAAAAGATCTTGGTCTTAAAAATATTCATCAAGTCCCCAAAGTTGTTAAAGTCAACGTGAACAGAGGGCTTGGTGAGGCTGCTCAAAACTCAAAAGCCTTAGAGGCTTCCCTAAATGAAATGGCCGCTATTACTGGACAAAAAGCACTAGTAACAAGAGCTAAAAAGGCAATTGCAGGTTTCAAAATCAGACAAGGAATGCCTATAGGTTGTACTGTCACTCTTAGAGGTGATCGTATGTACTCATTTTTAGAGAGATTTATTAACTTGGCACTCCCAAGGATAAGAGATTTCAGAGGTGTTAATCCTAAAAGCTTTGATGGCAGAGGTAATTACACTATTGGTGTTAAAGAACAATTGATATTCCCTGAAATCTCATTTGATAAAATAGATTCAATAAGAGGTATGGATATAACCATTGTTACGAGTGCATCAAATGATGAAGCAGGTAAAGCTCTTCTTAAGGAGTTAGGGATGCCATTCAGTAGAAATTAATTACAGTATTATGTCAAATCACGATCCAATTTCAGATATGCTCACTCGTATAAGAAATGCGAGCCAGAAAAAGCATTCTACAACTTCAATACCCGCATCTAAGATGTCAAGGAGTATTGCAAAAGTACTTCAAAAAGAAGGTTTCATAGATAATTTTAATGAAGAGGGCGAAGGATTTAGATCTCAAATTGTTATTGGTTTAAAATATAGTGGTAAAAATCGATTTCCAACTATAAGATCTATGCAAAGAGTAAGTAAGCCTGGCTTGAGGATATACAAAAATACAAAAGGATTACCAAAAGTTCTTGGTGGACTGGGTGTTGCGATCATCTCCACTTCTAAAGGCGTTATGAGTGATCGTGATGCAAGAAAGCAAGGAATTGGTGGTGAAGTTCTTTGCTACGTTTATTAAGGAGAATTAGTTATGTCTAGAATAGGAAAAACACCTGTAGTCATTCCAGAGAAAGTCTCCATAGAGATAGATGGTTACTCAATTACCGTCAAAGGTCCTAAAGGAGAATTAAAACGTTTGATGCCTCAAGGAGTCAATTTCGATAAGAAAGAGGACAAGGTATTAGTAACTCCCTCTACAACTAAGAGGTATTCTCGGCAAAGACATGGCTTATGCCGTACTTTGCTAGCAAATATGGTGCAGGGAGTGAGTGAAGGTTTCACTAGGAAATTAGAGATCGTAGGAGTGGGCTCAAGAGCACAGGTAAAAGGAAAAAATTTGGTAGTTAGTGCAGGATTCAGTCATCCAGTAGAAATGATCCCCCCAGATGGTATAACATACAAAGTTGAAAGTAACACTAACGTTATTGTTTCTGGTATTGATAAGGAAGTTGTTGGCAATGAAGCTGCAAAAATCAGATCAATACGCCCCCCCGAACCTTATAAAGGGAAGGGAATTAAATATCAAAATGAGAGAATCATTAAGAAAGCTGGTAAATCCGGTAAAAAATAATTCCTTCTAAATTAATCATGACTTCACTTTCAAGAAAACAACAAACGCAGAAACGCCACAAAAGATTAAGAAGATTCTTAATAGGTAATAATGAGCGACCTAGGCTATCTGTTTATAAATCTAATAATCACATTTATGCTCAAGTAATAGATGATCAATCTCAACAGACTTTATGTTCTGCCTCAACGGTTGATAAAGAATTCAAACAAGATTCGAAAAAATCCTCCTCAAATTGTGAATCTTCCTCTTCTGTGGGATCTTTATTAGCAAAAAGAGCTAAAAAGAAAGGTATTAATGAAGTAGTTTTTGATCGAGGAGGTAATATATATCATGGAAGAGTCAAAGCTCTTGCAGAGGCTGCAAGAGAAGCAGGCTTAAAATTCTAAATATTTTGTTTAATCATGACTGAAACACCTACCAAACAAGACAATCAAATCAAATCTGATAAAAACTCACCTGTTAAACAGGATGAGAACAAAAGAAGTAACAGAAAACGTGGCAGAAGGGATTCTAAAGGTGAGAGAGATTCGGAATGGCAGGAAAGAGTTGTTCAAATTAGAAGAGTCTCAAAGACCGTGAAAGGTGGAAAGAAAATGAGTTTTAGAGCAATTGTTGTTGTTGGTAATGAGAAAGGTCAAGTAGGTGTTGGAGTAGGCAAAGCAGGAGATGTTATTGGTGCCGTTAGAAAAGGTGTCGCTGACGGTAAAAAGAATCTTGTGAGAGTACCTTTGACTCCCAATAATTCAATTCCCACATTATCTTTAGGGAGAGATGGGGCTGCTAATGTTTTGATCAGACCTGCTGCTCCAGGTACAGGAGTAATTGCAGGAGGATCTATTAGAACTGTTTTGGAATTAGCAGGTATAAAAAATGTTTTAGCTAAAAGACTAGGTAGTAAAACTCCTCTAAATAATGCTAGAGCAGCAATGGTAGCTCTCTCTCAACTCAGAACGCATAAATCAGTTGCTAGAGAAAGAGGTATTACTCTTGAACAGCTTTATTCTTAAGACTATGACTCAAACTTTAAATTCACTAAAATCAAATCCAGGATCACGGAAGAAAAAACTTCGTAAAGGTCGTGGTATAGCAGCAGGTCAAGGAGCATCTTGCGGTTTTGGAATGAGAGGACAAAAATCTCGTTCAGGTAGACCTACAAGACCTGGATTTGAGGGAGGGCAAATGCCGTTATATAGAAGAGTTCCAAAATTAAAACATTTTGAGATTATTAATCAGAAGTCTTTTTCAGTTATAAACTTGGCAAAAATTAACGATTTTAAAGAAAATGAAACTGTAAATTTAGACTCACTAGTTAAAAAAGGTTTGCTTTTCAAGCCTAAATTTCCCTTAAAAATTCTTGGTAATGGCGATCTGAAAGTTAAATTAAACTTTGAAGCACACGCATTTACTAAAGCTGCAAAAGATAAAATAGAAGCAGTTGGCGGATCGTGTAAGATATTGAATTAAATTAGAATTTAATTGAACTAATTTGAAATATTTTTTATGTTAGTTAAGAAAAGTAGAAATCCCAATGCAGCCGAGATCATTTCTCAGCTTTTTCTAAACAAGGAGCTTAGAGGTAGGGTTTTAACAACACTCGGATTGTTACTTCTTATCAGACTGGGAATTTATATTCCTATGCCAGGAATTGATAGATTGGCCTTCAAGAGTTTTATAGATCAAGGTGGACAATTAATTGGCTTCTTAGATATTTTTACTGGAGGTGGTATTTCAACTCTTGGCATTTTTGCACTTGGAATTTTACCTTTCATTAATGCATCTATTATTATTCAACTTTTAACAGCAGCTTTGCCAGCATTGGAAGATTTACAAAAGAATGAAGGTGAAGCAGGGAGAAGAAAGATTGCTCAAATTACAAGATATGTTGCACTTGGTTGGGGTTTTCTTCAAAGTATTATTTTTTCTTTAATTCTTAGGCAATATTCTATTGAAGGTATTAGTGAGACTACATTTGTTCTGCAAACTTCCATAGCCCTCGTTACTGGCTCAATGATAGTTATGTGGTTTAGTGAAATAATTACTGAGAAAGGTATAGGGCAGGGAGCATCCCTTGTAATTTTCTTGAATATTGTTGCTACATTGCCAAAGGCTTTGGGATCAACTATTGAGAAAGCGCAAACTGGAGATCGAGGTGATGTTTTAGGAATTGCAGTTTTACTTGGGGTATTTTTATTGACTATTGTTGGAATAATATTTGTGCAAGAGGGCGCAAGAAGAATTCCCATAGTTAGTGCGAAAAGACAAATTGGTAGTAATACTTTATTACCTACAAGACAGAGTTATTTACCGCTTAAATTAAATGCTGGGGGCGTCATGCCAATTATATTCGCATCTGCTTTAATCTTTTTACCTATAACTATCGCTAATGTTTCTGGGAATCCAATATTGATTCGAGTTGCAAGCGCACTTAATCCTGGCTCTTCTAATCCTTGGCCATACGCCCTAACATTTTTTGCTTTGATTTTAGGCTTTTCTTATTTCTATGCCTCATTGACAATTAATCCAGTCGATGTTGCCTCAAATCTAAAAAAAGGGGGTGTAGCTATTCCAACTGTAAGGCCAGGTTCTAATACTGCAAAATACTTGTCTGGAATTCAAAATCGATTAACTCTTCTAGGTGGGCTCTTTTTAGGATCGGTAGCAATTATCCCAGCAGCTGTTGAGAGAGCTACAAATGTTCAAACATTTCAAGGTCTTGGAGCTACATCCTTATTAATATTAGTTGGTGTTGCTATTGATACCGCTAAACAAGTTCAAACATATGTAATTTCTCAAAGATATGAGGGACTGGTAAATCAATAATGAAAAAACATTTGCTATTTTTAGGACCTCCTGGAGCGGGTAAAGGTACACAAGCCTCATTAATTAGTGACTTCTATTCATATTTACATCTTTCAACTGGAGATCTTCTGCGTAAAGAGGTTGAGAATCATACAGACCTAGGACAAAAAGTAAAGGAAATAATCAATAGTGGAAAGTTGGTTAATGATGAACTTGTTTTGGAAATTGTTAAAAAGAATCTTCATTCGAATTCTAAAGGATGGATCTTGGATGGTTTTCCTAGAAATATTTCTCAAGCTAATTCTTTAAATCAAGTTTTAATTCAATTCAATCAGCCCATAGAGAAAGTCTTCTATTTAAGTGTTAACGAGGAGGTCTTGGTGAAAAGGTTAATAAATAGAGGAAGAAAAGATGATAATGAAGAAACTATCAGAACTAGGCTAAAGATTTATAAAGAAACTACTCAACCGCTTATAGGCTACTATCAGAATATGAATGTTTTGGAGGTTATTGAAGGTGATAGAGAATTAAAAATAATTTCTGATGACATAAAACAAAAAATGGCTCATTGATGATGTAGAATATAGAATTGATATTTTAATGAGTAAACCTAATGAAGGTTAGAGCCTCAGTAAAAAAAATGTGTGACAAATGTCGAGTGATTCGTCGTCACGGCAGGGTAATGGTTATTTGTACCGCCAGCCCTAGGCACAAACAACGTCAAGGTTAATTCCTTGAATTTATTTAATTTAAAACATTAAATAAAAAATTCAATTTGAAAAATTTATTTCTTTAAATCACGTGGCAAGGATTGCAGGCATAGATATCCCTCGCGAAAAGCGAGTTGAGATAGCCTTAACTTACATTTACGGAATTGGTCTTACAAGATCAAAATTAATACTTGAGAATACTGGAGTCAATCCTGATACTCGAGTTAAGGATCTTGCTGATGCTGATGTGCAAAAATTAAGAGGTGCGACTGAAGCTTTTACGGTAGAAGGTGATTTAAGAAGACAGGAAGGAATGGCTTTGAAACGTCTTCAGGATATTGGTTGTGTTAGAGGAAGAAGACATCGTATGAGTTTGCCAGTAAGAGGTCAAAGAACAAGAACCAATGCTAGAACAAGACGAGGGGCTAGAAAAACAGTAGCTGGAAGGAAGAAATAATTAATTCTCAATTTAATTCAAAAATTCATTTTTAAATTACAATGGCAGTTCAAGCAAAGAAAACTGGATCAAAAAAAACAAAAAGAAACGTACCTAATGGTGTGGTGCATATCCAAAGCACTTTTAACAACACCATAGTATCAATTACGGATACTTCAGGTCATGTTATATCTTGGTCTTCAGCCGGTGCAAGTGGATTCAAAGGCGCTCGCAAAGGTACCCCCTTTGCTGCACAAACAGCAGCAGAAGCAGCAGCTAGAAGAGCGTTAGATCAAGGCATGAGGCAAATTGAAGTTTTAGTGAGAGGTCCTGGCTCAGGTAGGGAAACCGCCATAAGAGCTTTACAAGTGGCTGGTTTGGAAATAACTCTAATAAGAGATGTTACTCCATTACCTCACAATGGATGTAGAAGACCTAAGCGCAGACGCGTTTAGATCTTGATCTATTTTTATCTGTTCCTTTATTTTTTTATTTTCCGTGTTGCAATACCAGATTGATCGAATTGACCATCAAATCTCTGATGATCGCTCTCAAACAGGAACTTTCCTGATTGGCCCTTTAGAGAGAGGACAAGCTACTACCCTTGGAAATTCTTTGAGAAGAGTCTTGATGGGTGGTTTAGAAGGAAGTGCAGTTACTGCTGTAAGAATAGCAGGAGTTAACCATGAATACGCTACGATCCCTGGAGTTAGAGAAGATGTTTTGGATATTTTATTGAATTGCAAGCAACTTTCAATCAATAGTACTAGCAATGAAGTTGAGATTGGGAGGTTAGTTGTTACAGGCCCTATGGAAGTTAAAGCAAATGATATTCAATTCTCATCGCAAGTAGAAGTTGTAGATGGGAATAAGCCGATTGCAACGATCCAAGATGGACATAATTTAGAGCTAGAGATTCATGTTGAGAGAGGAACAGGCTATAGACCTGTTGATAGGAGAAATGAAGAGACAACCTCTATCGATCTACTTCAAATTGATGCGGTATTTATGCCAGTGAAAAGGGTCAATTTCACAATTGATGAAACAGCAGTTGCTGAAGGAGTTGCTGGTAGAGAAAGATTGAAAATGGAGGTTGTAACTGATGGTTCTACAAGCCCAGATGATGCAATCTCGGAGGCGGCTAATCAACTTATTGAATTATTTCAGCCCCTAGCTACTGTTACAATGGTTGAGGAGGTGCCTGAAGAACCAGAGCCTTCTCCTGAAGCACAAATACCCCTAGAGGAATTAAACTTGTCTGTTAGAGCATACAATTGCCTGAAAAGAGCTCAAGTTAATTCAGTATCAGATTTGATGGGTTTTAGTTACGAAGACCTTTTAGAAATTAAGAACTTTGGTTCTAAGTCTGCTGATGAGGTTATTGAAGCTCTTGAAAGAATTGGAATCTCAATTCCACAAAGTAGAACATCTGTCTAACATTTACAATTATGAGACATCAACTAAGAATTCCTTTATTAAGTAAACCAGCTGATCAAAGAAAAGCACTCTTAAGAGGTTTAACTACTCAATTGATAAGAGAAGGTCGCGTGACTACAACAAAAGCTAGAGCAAAAGCCCTTAGAAACGAAGCAGAGAGAATGATAACCCTAGCTAAAGAGGGATCTCTTTCCTCCAGGAGAAGAGCTTTAGGCTATATTTATGATAAAAAATTAGTTCATTCTCTTTTTGAGAAGGCTAAAGAAAGATATGGTGATCGAGAAGGCGGTTACACAAGAATAGTTAGAACTGTTTCAAGAAAAGGGGATAATGCACAAATGGCAATTATTGAGCTTGTCTGAATTTAGTCAATTTTAATTTCTCTTGAAAAGAGTTGCTTTATTAATTCAATATGATGGCTCACATTTCTCAGGTTGGCAAAGACAAAAGAATGTTATTACTATTCAGCAGACTTTAGAAGATTCAATTAAAAAATTATCAAACCAATATGTAAAAACTTTTGCTGCAGGGAGAACAGATGCAGGAGTTCATGCGGCTGGCCAAGTCGTTCATTTCGATACTGATTTTGTTATTCCTGAATGTAGATGGGCAAATGCTCTTAACGGAAAATTACCTAAAACCATAAGAGTTTTAGAATCAGCGGGGGTTGAGGTCGATTGGCATGCTTGTTATTCAGCTAAATATAGACATTATCGATATGTTATAAATAATGACAAAAGAAAAAATTTATTTTTAGATAATTGGAGTTGGCATAGATATCAAAAAAAACTTGATGAGGTTTCTATGAATAAAGCAATATATGGAATGAAAGGAGAACATGATTTTTTTGCTTTTCAGAAGAGTGGAAGTAAAAGATCTAATTCAATCACTACATTGGAAGACATAACAATACAAAGAGACGGGGATCTAATATATGTTGATATAAAAGCAACTGGTTTTCTATATGGGATGGTTAGATTAATTGTGGGACAGTTGGTTTTAGTTGGTGAAAATAAAATTTCACCTGATATTTTTTATGCAAGGTGGCTCCAAAAAAAACGTGAAGAAGTGCTTGAATCCGCCCCAGCAAAAGGCCTTTGCTTTATTAATACGATTTATAAAGTTAATGTTTTTAAGAATTTTAATAATAATGATTTTTATCCAAAGTTTCAAATTTCTGGTTTTTCTTAATTAATAAAAAATTTTTTGCATTTTTCCTCTTTGAATTTGATGATGAATACTTGCTTTATTGTTGTTCAAGTTGAAGTCTATGATGTAGAATTAGTCTTTACGTGCTTTCAATAAAGATCTGAATAAATGAACAAGACAATTACACCTGCCATAACTGCAATCGAGAAAAAATGGTTTCTAGTTGATGCAAAGAATAAAACTCTTGGAAGGTTAGCAACAGAAATAGCATCCATATTGAGGGGTAAGAATAAACCAACATTCACACCTCATATAGATACTGGAGACTTTGTTGTTGTTGTTAATGCAGAACAAATTGAAGTATCTGGAAAGAAAGCTTCTCAGAAGCTCTATAGAAGACATTCAGGCAGGCCTGGAGGTATGAAAATTGAAAAATTTGAAGATCTTAAAGAAAGGATTCCAGAGAGAATTATTGAACAAGCTGTGAAAGGTATGTTGCCTCATAATTCTCTTGGTAGACAGCAATTTAGAAAGTTAAAAGTTTACAAAGGTTCTGAACATCCCCATGCTGCACAAAATCCTGTATTATTAGGAGGTTAAATTCAAAATATGAATAGTCAAATAAAAAACAAGGCTGTATATTGGGGTACTGGAAGAAGAAAAACTTCTGTTGCCAGAGTTAGATTAATTCCAGGTAATGGTCAAATTAAGATTAATGGCCGTGCTGGAGATGACTATCTTAATTTCAATCCTCTTCATCTAAATTCAGTTAAAGCACCACTGCAAACACTAGGCTTGGAAAACTCTTACGATATTTTTGTAAATGTTTACGGTGGTGGCCTAACTGGTCAGGCAGATGCTATAAAACAGGGCGCAGCTAGAGCTTTGTGTGATTTATCTCCTGATAATAGAAAACCTCTTAAAACAGAAGGACATTTAAGTAGAGATCCCAGAGCAAAAGAAAGAAGAAAATATGGTTTAAAGAAAGCTAGAAAAGCTCCTCAGTTCTCAAAACGTTAATTTATTTACTTATTTATCATGCCTAAACCTGAAATACATCCTAAGTGGTATCCCGAAGCAAAAGTTATTTGTAACGGAGAAGTTGTTATGACAACAGGATCTACGCAACCTGAATTGAATGTTGATGTTTGGAGTGGTAATCATCCATTCTTCACAGGAACTCAGAAAATTCTTGATACAGAGGGTAGAGTTGATAGGTTTATGAAAAAATATGGCATGGGATCTACTGACTCATCTAATGATGATTCCAAACAAGAAGAAGAATCTAAGAAATAAATATTTAATCTCATAAAATAAGTTTCAATTGGAATACTCAACATTACTCTCAAGGTTGAAAACAGCTTCTGAGAGTTTTGCTAATTTGGAAATGCAATTAGCAGATCCTGACATATCTAGTAATCCAAGTAAACTAGAGTCAATAGCTAGAGAGAGATCTAAATTAGAACCATTAGTGAATGATTTTAATGATTTGAAACGAATTGATATCGAGATAGAGGAATCACGAATATTACTAAAAGAAAATAAGGATGATAAAGAAATGGAGTCTTTAATTAACGATGAATTGATTACATTAGAAAATAATAAGAATCTTTTAATACAAAAGTTAAAGATTGCATTGCTACCGAAGGATCCTAGAGATGACAGGAGCGTAATGTTAGAGATAAGAGCTGGTGCTGGTGGTAATGAAGCTTGCATATGGGCTGGTGATTTGGCCAGGATGTATGAGAGATATGGACAAAAGATAGGTTGGACGGTCAGGCCAATAAGTGCTTCCGAATCAGATTTAGGTGGTTTTAAAGAATTAGTACTTTCTGTTAAAGGTGAGTCAGTTTATAGTCAATTAAAATTCGAAGCTGGTGTTCATCGTGTTCAAAGAGTTCCAGCAACGGAATCTCAAGGAAGAGTTCACACCTCTACTGCTACAGTTGCAGTTATGCCAGAGGTTGATCCCGTAGAGGTCAAGATTGATCCATCAGAGATTGAGGTTGGAACAGCAAGATCTGGAGGTGCTGGTGGGCAAAATGTGAATAAGGTTGAGACTGCTATTGATCTTTTACATAAACCAACAGGTATTAGAGTTTTTTGTACTCAAGAAAGGTCGCAATTACAAAATAGGGAGAGGGCTATGGAAATTTTGCGGGCAAAGTTATACGAAATACAGTTAGAGGAAGCTAATGCTAAAGAGAGGTCTGAGAGATTGATGCAAGTTGGAACTGGAGATAGAAGTGAGAAGATTAGAACTTATAATTTCAAAGACAATAGAACAACTGATCATAGATTAGGATGTAATTTCTCTCTGGAGGTTGTACTGTCTGGACAACTTGAGGAGGTAATAGAAGCGTGTATTGCTCAAGAACAGAAAAGACAAATGGAGGATTTTAGTTTAGAAGATTAAGAGTATATTTTATTATTTTAGGCAGCAATTCCAATAACATATTTGCTCCATTCTTTATGTTTACCAGAATCTATCTGCCTTGTGGCTTCAAAGTTAAGATTACTCAATGGTTTGTAAGGCTTCCTTTTGAGTGGCATATCGGCTTCCTCAGGAGTTCTGTTGCCTTTCTGAACATTGCAACGTAAACAAGCAGTTGTAACATTTTCCCAAGAATCTGCTCCCCCCTTACTTCTTGGCAGTACATGATCAATCGATAAATCAGGCCCTTTATAATTACAGTATTGACACCTATTGTTATCTCTTAGAAGTATATTCTTTCTAGTTAACGCGACTTCTCTGTAGGGTACTTTTACGTAATATCTGAGCCTGATTACAGTTGGCAGCTTTTTACCCCTATGAATTAAATTTGATTGATCCTCTTCTAAACTCTCGGCCTTTCCTTTTAACATTAAAATTACAGCTCTGCGCCATGAAGTAATGTTCAGAGGTTCATATGAAGCATTTAAAACGAGAGTCTGGCTCATGCCAATATCCCAATTACATGTCATGCTAACTATATATTTATTCAAACGCATCAAATTCATTAAAATTTCATGCAACAAAGCATTCAGCAAGTGAAAAAAGACGTTTCTTTGTACTCTGAGTCTTTATCAATTCTAGATCCTAAGCAGAGAGCTTGGATTGAAGTTGATGGTCAATCAATAGAAAATAATGTTAGAAAGATAAGATCAATTTTAAAACCTAATTGTCAATTTATGGCAGTAGTGAAGGCTGATGGTTATGGACATGATGCTTTATTTGTCTCTAAATCTGCTATTAAAGGAGGTGCAGATCAATTAGGGGTTGCCACTTTACAGGAAGGAATCAATCTTCGCGAAGCTGGTATAACGATTCCAATACTTGTATTAGGCAATATTTATGATGAACAGGATTTATTTACTTGCTTTAAGTATAAATTAATGCCAACTATTAGTAATTTTCGGGAGTGCCTTGTTTGTAATAATATTGGAAAAAAATATAAAGAAAAATATAAAATACATTTAAAGGTTGATTCTGGTATGTCCAGATTAGGTTTCGAGATTGATAGTTTTATTGCTAAGTTTAAACAAATTGAGTCTTTGGAAAATACGCAAATAGAGGGTATTTATAGTCATTTCTCATCTGCTGATGAAGATAACATAAAAGACAAATCTTGCTTTACTATTTTTCAGCATAATAGATTTAAAGATCTATTAAATAATCTCACTTCCAATAAGCTCATTAAGATTCATTTGGCTAATTCAGCGGCTACTTTCCTTTCTAAGGAATTTCATTACGATATGGTTCGAGTAGGATTAGCAATGTATGGTTACAATCCAACGAAAGAATCTGAAAATTTGATTACTCTTGAACCTGCATTGTTATTAAAATCAAAAATTAGTTTTATAAGAACGATTGATAAAAATATTAGAGTAAGTTATGGTGGTCAATTCATAACTAAAAGAAAAACTAAATTGGCTGTAATTAGCATTGGTTATGCAGATGGTGTTAATAGAAAATTATCTAATCAAATTAATATAATTCATGGAGGGAAAACTTACCCACAAGTTGGTGCAATCACGATGGATCAATTAATGGTGGATATAACCGAATCAGATAATATCAAAGTAGGAGATACTGTTATATTGTTAGGCTCTGAGGGAGATAGTTCAATTTCCCCCGTTGAGTGGGCTCATAAATCATTAAGTATTACATGGGAAATACTTTGTGGTTTTAAAAACCGTTTACCAAGGGTTCAGGTATAATAGAAGTTTCGATTAAGTAAAAAGTTTTGTAGGTTTGCACAAAAGTTGATAACCTATAAGAACTGGAGAGGTGGCTGAGTGGTTGAAAGCGGCTCCCTGCTAAGGAGTTACAGGAGGTAACTTCTGTCGAGGGTTCGAATCCCTCCCTCTCCGTATTAATTCGTGATTATAGATTTTCTAAGGTTAAACAGGATATCAAAATAGTGTTCAATATAAAGCTCTAGATTCTGCTTTGGCATCAATACCTCTAATCTTAAAGTTTTCTTCTTAAGAAGAAGAAATGATTTCCTATTCTTTTTAACTTTTGCTATGGCTATTAATATTCTTGCGATTACATTCCTCTAAAAAACCAAAATTTGTCCTGTATTTATATTAAATAGGGATTACTTTTTAAATCCAATTGCCACATGAAAAGGACTATTTTTACTAAATCTGATAGAGTGTAAGCCACATTCTTGCATTAAAGATACAATTTCTGATTTTGTAAAACGTTTCTCAAGTTTTGTCCCAAATCGATCTAAAGCATCTGTGCACATAAAGTAAAAAGACTTGCTTCGATAGTATGAAAGAGGGATGTTGGAGACATCAAATTTTAATTTTTCCAAGAAGCAAGACATTTTAGCGAGTGGGAAGTAAATTAAAGTCGCGATTATTTTTGACAAAAACAATTTCAATCCAAATGGTAATAAACAAATGAATCTTCTTATATAGTCAGTTATTTTCCAGATTAATTTAAACCAGAAAGGTTTATTATCGAAGCGATAATATAGATATATCAACAATGGAGCATCCTTCTTTAGTTTTGCTGTGCACCCTAGTAAAGCTTTTTTTGTATCTGGTATGTGATGTAAAACCCCTAAACAATAACCAAAATCCATTGATGCATCCTTTATGTTTGATGAATTGATGGAACAACACTCAAAAATGCAATTTGTATATTCAGATAAATTTTTCATGGCTACTTTTAATGCTTTCTCACTAGGATCAAAACAATGCAATAACTTCACCTTGGGCGCTATGTATTTAGCCCATCTCCCACTACCACAACCCGCGTCAAACCCTATTTTGTTTTTATCTAGGTATTTCTCAGGTAACAGGTGGAAATATTGATCAAATGCTTCATCTAAGTAGACTTCGTTTGTCATTTGTTTATAGTTGTCCCATTCCTGACCAAAATCATTAACTACTTCTTCATCAATATTTTTGTTCATAAAATTTGAAGGAATTTTCACTTTAGATTAACATTTTTTGATCACTAAATTTTCCCGATGAATAAACTATTCTTAATTGATTTATGTGGTTTTTGAAAATTTATTAGATTCTCAATTTATTAGAAAAAATAACATATTTTTTATTTTTGTCTTTTATTTAATTCTTCAAATATTACTTGAAAGTACTTTTATTGCTGAAATTACAGACTTGATCAATAACACCTAAAATAAGTTTATCTCCATTTGGATCTTTCCAATTTGCATCAATATTTTGATATTCATTAAAATCTTTTGATCCTAATCCAATATCTCTAAAAGTTTTCTCAAAACAATTTATATCCATTGTATAGAGAATATCTTCAGAGATTTTACTTTTAGTTCTAGGTATAAATTTACTAAAAATCCTAATTGATCCGTCTTCATTTATGAATAAATTTTTTTGATCCCACAACTGTTTACCATATTGAGTTTTTGGAACTTCAACCCATTCATACGTTAAGGCGGGTAATCGAAGAGGGGATAAAAAGATAAGTATCATAAAAAGTATTGATATGATACTTATTTTGGGAATGAATAGATAAAATTTATTCATTAGTTTTTACTTTATTTGAGGATAGATCAACTATAAATTAATTGTGAGGATTCATAAGTTTAATTTTCAAGCACTTTTATTCTGAAAGTATTGAATTATGTAATCTTAATCACTAAACAATTGCTCATACATAGTTCTAATATCATTTACGGAATTTATTAAATAATCTGCGCCCTCTTTCTTTAAATTAGCTTCATACACTCTTCTCTCTTTAGTGAGTGATTTAGTGTGCAAATGTGGTGGGGCTACTCCAATACTAATAAATTTTTGATTAGGCATTTTTTCTCTTGCATTTAATACAGTTCTGATATCAGCTATAGTATCGCCTAAATATGCAATAGGCGGTGCACCTTGTTGAAGAGCATTATCCGTGAGCCTTTGGGCAAGTAAAATCAGACCCTTTGGATTTGGCTTGTCAGGAGCATCTCCCATAGCGATTAAAGGTGGGTTCAAAAGCTCAAGTTTATTCTCAAGGACAAATTTTGCGGAAGCAGGTTCTGCGCCACTGACAAAACCCCATTTAACCCCATTGAGACTCAGTTCACTAAAAAGATTTTTGTCAACAAGTATTTCTTCATTGTTGATGTAACCAGTCCAATTTATAGGATTCTCCTGTGGATTAGTGCCAAAATAAAGTTTCTCAAAGATGTGTACTATATCTTTCCTGGATGGGGTCTTTTTATTTATTTTGTTTGCATGAAAGTATCTTTTTATTAATTCAAGACTCAAATCCCAGTCATTATTCCAGATACCCTCATTCTTTAAAGTATCAATTTCTTTAGCTGATGGCTTCCAATTGCAAAATTCATAAACTGTTTTTTGAACCGCAAGTCTATAGCTATTGCTGACATTTCTAATAACGCCATCAATATCAAACAAAATTAATCCCCTGTTTTTCAATAGATTATTTAACAGAAATATTCAATCATTATATGCAGAATCATAGAAAAGAAAAATAATTTAATTGAATTATTTTGATCAAAAGAAATTATTAATATTGTATTAGAACACGATAACAGCTATTATTTTTAGAACATGATTTAAATTATAATTTTTAGAACAGTATTCATAACACTGATTTATTATTCTGACTTGTTTATTGTTAATATTATTATGTTATGGTATTTGTTATTTTAATAATAGTTGCTATTATTAAAATATAGACGCTAAAAAAATTGAAGAATAAATTTTCTAGAAGTAAATTATTAACTGTAAAGAAACAAAATAGGAAATTAATTGGCTATGCTAGAGCCTCGGAATTTGAAGTTAAATATTTAAATGAACAAATTGAATCCTTAAGAGACGCAGGATGTAATTTCATATTTTCTGAAATTGTTAATTTCGGCCAATCTGACAAACCAGAATTAACAAAGGCTTTTGCTACATTATCAAAAGGTGATCACCTTGTTTTAACTCAGTTAGATAGAGCTTTCCAGTCAAAAAGCGAATGTATAAAAACAATAAATAAACTCTTAAATGGAGGAATTTATCTGCGAACGTTATCTGGTTTTTTGCACACTCATTTCTCACCTGAGATATTAAAGACAGTATTTTCTGTTTTAAGTGAGTTGGATAAATTAGAACAAGATAATTTATCTGCAAAACGAGAAGCAATGATTAATAAGAAGAGAGATCTAGGCAAGAGTTTAGGAGGTCGACCAAAAATCAGTGGTGTTAAAGAATCCTTAGTAATTCGATTGCGAAATGAAGGGTGTTCTTATCGATCTATTAGGTCTCAAACTGGTATTGCTTTATCTACTATTAGAAGAATCATTAAAGATTTAGATGCTGCATAAGATGAGTACTAGTAATCTTGAAAAATTAATTAAAGAGAGTTTAAAGGATGTTGCATTGAGAATGTTTGAATTAAATGATAAGGATAGGAAAAGTTTGTTATTTGAATATAAAGAATGGATTATAAATAAGTCTCCTATTGAAGAGGTCTTAATGCTTCCTTATGAGGCTTATACGAATCGAAATGATAATGAATCTTTAGATGATTCTGTATGAATAAACATCTTAATTAATTATTATATCTGTATATTTCTTTGGCTAATTTTGGAAAAAAGCATTTGTCATTCACAAAGCCTTGACTATTGCCAAATACTACAAGCAATGTGTCACTAAGATCTTGATTAGTCCACCAAGCGGCGTCATGTCTTACTTGTGACATTAATCCAGCTTTGCTCCAGAATGGTATATTCTCTGGTAGCCCTTCTCCAAGAAAACCTTCTATTTGATTATTAGGATCTCTCAAGAAAGTATCTCTTTTAAGATCCCGTGATAGGAAACTTTTTAAATTAATATTGCCATCTCTATATTTTATTTTTTGCATAATTTCTATCATTATTCTTGCAGTACTATCAGTGCTCATTAAATTTTTATTTATATTATTTTCTCCATAGAAATCTTTTTCTCTTCCATAAGGGGATTCCTCCCATGTTTTCTGACAACAATTAATTCCCTCTAATGTATCCCAATGCAAGTTCTTTAACCATTCATTGATTATGTTCCTTTGGTATTTCCAATTTTCCCACTTTTTCCCATCTAGAGATGGCCCACTTGTAGTACCTGTTAATAAATCAACAATAAAACTTGTTGCATCATTACTCGATTCTGACAACATCTTGAAGACAGCTGTATTGACATTTTCGTCAAATAAAAGAATTCCTTTTTCTATCCAACAATAAGTGGCGAAACCATAAACAAGTTTAACTATGCTTGCTGGGTAAATATGTTTAGTATTATTTAAACCATAACCATATCTTGTGGTTTGAAGAAAGCTATTTCTTTTAAAATTGATCCAAGTTACTGAGAAATTCTTTATAGAATAATCAGTCTTATCCAAAAATAATTTGTCTAGAATACCTTTGAGATATATCCCCATGTGCTCTTTAGTTAAATAAAGCGTCATTTTTGATAAAACAAATTTTATGAATTCTTTATTATTATTCAAACAAACGGATTTTTCAAATACAATCTGGTGGATGTTAAAAGTTAATGTTCAAGGATTCAGAAGTGAGTCTGGTAGTGATTTGGTTACTGAGATATTTGCAAATAGAATATTCAAAATAGTCCATCCTTTTGATTTAAGAAAAAATAAAATAACCAAATCTAGAATTTTAGTTCAGTTTTTTGAAGATGGTTATGTTTGTTGGGTTGATTTAGATCGATTAGTTTGTGAGGAATTCAATTTGAAAGATAGAAAGTTTACTGTTTTCAATGAATCAATGATACAAAAAAAAATTCCATTAATTATAAAATGGATTCAAAATCAGTCTCAGAAAACTAATAGATATTTATGGGGTGGCACTTTAGGACCTAATTTTGATTGCTCAGGACTTCTTCAGACAGCTTTTTGGAAATTTGGAATTTTCTTGCCCAGAGATTCTTACCAATTAAAAGTGTTTTGTAAAAAGATAATAGAATTTCCAAATAAGCAAGATTTGCTAAAGAAAGGGGATATTTTATTTTTTGGTGAAGGAAAAATATGTAATCATGTTGGAATATATATTCAAGATGGATTTTATTATCACTCTTCAGGTAAAAATAATGGAAGAGATGGTATTGGTTTGGATAACTTTATAAATCCAACTGATACCATCTCTTCATACTATAAATCTAATTTAATTTCAGCAGGTAGGGTAATAAGATCTTATCAATGGGATAAAACAATCAGATAGTCTGTATAACTTAATGGATAATAAATTTATCCTGCAGTCCATACGTTTTTGATGATCTGCATGATTGTATCTAGATGTAATGTTCCACAAAGAAGCCATGCAAAAACTGCTCCACCACAACCACCAAGCCAAAAACCGCTTGTAAAGTCTGCCCAACCTGCTCTTGTAAATAAATCTGCTGGAGGATTATTTACAGTGCAATCAGCTGGTTGCACATTTGGAGACTTCCCTGGAGCATTGTAAAGGACAAGTAGTGCAGTAAGAATATGTACAGCACCAATGGCTGCCAGAAGACCTGCTGTAAGAGCAAAATCAGAATTTCTTAAAGGCCCTGTCATTGTAAAGGGGCCATATAAGAGGTAACCAAAGGCTGCTCCAGTCTCTAGGCCTCTAAAATTTGGAGAGATTCCTTCTCTATAAAAAGGAAGATTGTTTATGAATACTTTTGTAAAATAACCACTATTTACTGGGGTGGCTAGGTTACCAACACAAGGATCAGCTACGGTTCTTACTGCCCATTGTTCTGCAACACCAAGATCGCCTGGTAGAACAGATTGGTCAATGTATTTTTCATCGAATCTTGGGGTTGCACCCAATAATTCATTTGTTTCTGATGATGATTTTTGAGAGTCGCTCATAGTTTTTTTAAGAATGTTGTTTGTTTTACTCAGTGGCTGTTATGAACCTACCGATAAGTACAATAAATACAGCTGGAGTGACAAGTCCAATTAGAGGAACAAAGATTGCTGGGATCCAAGTTGAAGCTAAATCAGATGACATAATTCATTAAACATCTTTAAACACTTTAGAGAATATTGATCAAATAATGTTAATTTTATTAAATGATGATATAAAAATTATTAACTTTGCTAAATGTTAACTTTATTCTCACTATTAATAATACTTTTTTTGATAAGTTTTCTTTTAATTTATAAGAGAAAAGTAATCTTTAAATTGTCTAAAAATGTTATCAAACAATCGAAAATTAATCATTATCAATCGGATTTAAATAGCAAACTTAATTTTAGTACTCAAATATATCCCGTTGATAATAATATTTATTTAACTAAGGTAGAGAAAATTTCATTAAGAATAGAAATGAGAAACCTATTTAATGGCAATAAAACGGATAAAGTTAATGCTTTAAAAATTGCAGAAAAATTAGGAGACCAATCCACTTTACCAATCTTAAAGATTGGTTTAAAAGACAGTGATCCCGACATAGTAAAAATTTCAGCTAAGCTAATCAATAAATTTAAATAATATTTATGGGATAATTAAGGTTTCTTTTGATGAATATCTCTTATTCTGTAAATAGGTCTATTTTGACTTTCATGATATGTGCGCATTAAAAGTTCCCCTAATAATCCAAAACTAAATAACTGGATACCTGCAATTCCTAATATTAAAGCAAACAAAAGTAGTGGTCTATTACCAATATCTTGTCCCATTAATTTGATGACAGTTAGATATATTGTTGCAAATAGACTAAGAATACTTATTATTATCCCAACAAATCCAAAAACATACATTGGTCTTGTTAAGAATTTATTCATAAACCAAACTGTTAGTAAATCCATCAAGACTCTGAATGTTCTATCAATACCATATTTACTCTCACCGTATTTTCTGCTTCTATGGTTTACTTTTATTTCTTTTATTTTTGCGCCTTCCATATTTGCTAATACAGGAAGAAATCTGTGGAGTTCCCCATATAATTTAATATCATTAATGATTTCTTTCCTGAATGCTTTTAATGAACAGCCATAATCATGTAGGTATATACCTGTCACGAAACCTATAATTTTATTTGCAATTTTTGATGGAATTCTTCTATTTATTAACTTATCTTTGCGATCATATCTCCATCCGCAAATTAGATCATAACCATCATTTATGTTATCAATTAATTTTGGAATATCATTTGGATCATTCTGCAGATCTCCATCTAAAGTAATAATAATTTCACCGTCAGCATTGTCAAAACCAGCTGCTAAAGCAGCAGTCTGCCCATAGTTTTTCCTTAAATTAATAAACTTTAATTCTTTAATTCTAGAAGATATATTTTGTAATTTTGTTGTGGTTGAATCCTTCGATCCATCGTTAATAACAATTAATTCATATTTAAGATTATTTACTTTCATTGTATTAACAATTTCATCTAATAAATATCCTATGCTTTCACTTTCATTGTAAACAGGTATAACAATTGAAATATCTTTAATTTTTTCTGCCATTAAGAGATTAGAGATTGTTAGTTTAATTTTAACTTATATTTGATTCAGAAAATAATCAAAAAAAATCACCACGTTAGTGGTGATTTTGATATGTTTTTATAATTGGTTTTAGCCAAATTTACCTGAAGTTGATGCAATAACGAAGGCACCAAAGGTTAATATATTTCCTATTGTGAAATGTGCTAAACCAACTAATCTAGCTTGAACAATTGATAGTGCTACAGGCTTGTCTCTCCAGCCAACAAGGTTAGCTATAGGAGTACGTTGATGAGCCCAAACTAGTGTCTCAATAAGTTCTTGCCAGTAACCCCTCCAAGAAATTAGGAACATAAATCCAGTTGCCCAAACTAAATGTCCAAACAAGAACATCCATGCCCAAGGAGATAATGAGTTCACACCAAATGGATTGTATCCATTTATCAACTGTGCAGAATTCAACCAAAGATAATCCCTAAACCAACCCATTAGGTAAGTTCCTGATTCATTAAATTGGGCTACATTACCTTGCCATATGGCTAGATGTTTCCAGTGCCAATAAAATGTTACCCATGCTAATAAGTTCAATGCCCAGAACATAGCTAGATACATAGCGTCCCAAGATGAACTATCGCAAGTACCACCGCGTCCAGGACCATCACAAGGGAATGCATATCCTAGATCTTTTTTATCAGGTATAAGCTTTGTACCTCTTGCATCTAAAGCTCCTTTGATAAGTATCAAAGCAGTTGTATGTAATCCAAGTGCAATAGCATGATGAACTAAGAAATCTGCTGGACCAATTGGCAAGAACGCACTTAAAGCATCTTGTCTATTGATTAAATCCATCCAATAATGATTCCCTGGTATTTGTGATGCAGCAACGCTTGCAGAACTTGCAGGATCTGAAAGTAATGCATTAAATCCATACATCATCTTACCTTGAGCTGCCTGAATAAACTGAGCAAATACAGGTTCTATTAAAATTTGTTTTTCTGGATTACCAAAAGCAACGACTACATCATTGTGTACATAGATACCTAAAGTGTGGAAACCAAGTAACATAGTTACCCAACTTAAATGGCTTATCAAAGCTTCTTTAGTACCTAGTACTCTTGCTAGAACATTATCTTTATTTAATTCAGGATCATAATCCCTTACAAAGAAGATAGCACCGTGTGCAAAAGCACCTACCATCAGGAACATTGCTATGTACTGATGATGTGTATAAAGAGCTGATTGCGTGGTGTAATCTCTAGCTATGAATGCATAAGACGGAAGGGCACCCATATGCTGAGCGACCAATGATGTAGCAACTCCAAGAGATGCTAATGCTAATCCAAGCTGGAAATGCAGAGAATTATTTACAGTTTCATATAGCCCGTCATGGTTAATACCAAAACTACCTTTATGAGGATCCCTTGGATGTCTTGTGTTGTGTGCTTCAGTAATTTCTTTAAGGCTATGTCCTATTCCAAAAGTATTTCTGTACATATGACCAGCTATTACAAACACAGTACCTATAGCGATATGGTGATGTGCAATATCTGTTAACCATAGAGCCTCACTTTGAGGATGTAAACCACCAAGGAAAGTGAAAATTGCAGTACCTGCGCCCTGTGTAGTTCCAAATACCGCATCAATTGAATCAGGATTTTGAGCATATGCTCCCCAATTCAAAGTGAAGAATGGTGTTAAGCCTGCAGGGTGAGGAAGTACGGTTAACCAATTATCCCAACCTACGTGCTGTCCTCTTGATTCAGGTATTGCCACATGAACTAGATGACCTGTCCATGCAATACTGCTAAATCCGAATAAAACAGCTAGGTGATGATTTAATCTTGCTTCAGCATTCTTAAACCAAGCTAAAGATGGTCTAAATTTTGGTTGAAGATGCAACCAGCCTGCGAATAAAGTCCAACAAGCAAGAATGCTCATGAAAATCGAAGCTTGAAATAACTGCTCATTTGTTCTCATACCAATTGTGTACCACCAATGGTATAAGCCTGAATAAGCAATATTAACTGGACCGTTAGCACCAGCCTGGGTCATAGCTTCTGTGATACCTTCACCAAAGTGTGGATCCCAGATTGCATGAGCTATTGGCCTTACATGAAGTGGATCTAGCACCCATTGTTCAAAATTACCTTGCCAGGCAATGTGAAAAAGGTTACCAGCAACCCATAAAGCTATTATTGCAAGATGTCCGAAATGAGTTGAGAAAAGCTTTTGGTAAAGCTTCTCTTCTGTCATACCATCATGGCTTTCAAAGTCATGAGCAGTAGCTATTCCGTACCATATGCGTCTTGTAGTTGGGTCCTGAGCTAGACCCTGGTTAAATGATGGAAATTTTGTTGCCATTAGATTAAGAGGAAAAGTTCAGGTTGATTTAGCCTAAGCCAAATAGTCGTGCATGGAAGAATGCCCAAGTTGTTGCAATTCCCCCAACTAAGAAGTGAGTCACTCCAACTGCCCTTCCTTGTGTAATTGAAAGAGCCCTTGGTTGAATAGTAGGAGCCACTTTTAGCTTGTTATGAGCCCAAAGAATTGACTCAAAAAGCTCCTGCCAATAACCTCTACCACTAAATAAGAACATTAAGCTGAATGCCCATATAAAATGTGCTCCAAGGAACATCAGACCATACATACTTATTGCTTCACCATAACTAGTTAATACTTGGGAAGCTTGGGCCCATAGGAAATCTCTTAACCAACCATTTATGGTAATTGCACTTTGTGCAAAATTGCCGCCAGTTAATCCCCAAACATCACTTTGCATTTTCCATGAAAAATGGAAGATTACTATTGATAAACAGTTGTACATCCAGAATAGTGCTAGGAATACATGATCCCAAGATGAAACTTGACATGTACCACCACGTCCTGGACCATCACATGGGAATCTAAATCCTAAGGAAGCTTTATCGGGAATTAACCTTGAACTTCTTGCGTAAAGTACTCCTTTTAGAAGGATTAACACAGTCACATGAATTTGAAAAGCATGAATATGATGGATCATCAAGTCAGCAGTACCAAGTTGTATTGGTGCGATAGCTACTTTGCCACCTACTTCAACTAAACTTCCATTAAAGACTTCGCTCAAAGCTTTGTGCGGCAAAGCTTCAGATGTTCCAGCAAGAATAGAAGTGCCAACTGATGAGGCTTGTATATTTTGAACCCATTGAGCAAAAAACGGTTGAAGCTGTATTCCAGTATCACTAAACATATCTTGAGGTCTACCTAGAGCTCTCATTGTGTCGTTGTGAACATATAATCCAAAACTATGGAAACCTAACCACATACAAACCCAATTTAAATGACTTATTACTGCATCTCTTGCTTTTAATATTCTGTCTAAGACATTGTCTATATGCTTGGCAGGATCATAATCTCTTACCATCGCTATACCAGCATGAGCACCAGCTCCAACTATGAATAACCCTCCGATCCACATATGATGTGTAAATAATCCAAGGACGGTCATATAATCAGTTGCGATATAAGGATAAGGAGGCATGGCATACATATGATGAGCAATCAAAATACTCAGAGACCCTAATGCAGCTAGGTTTACAGATAGCTGTGCGTGTCTACTTTCAGCCATGAATTCAAATAATCCTTGATGACCCTTAGGAGCAGGGAAAAGTATTGGATCTCCTTGATGTGCCTCTAGTATTTGCTTCATACTGTGGCCAATACCATAGTTAGTTCTATACATATGGCCACCAATTATTGCAATTACTCCAAAAGCTAGGTGATGGTGAGATACATCTGTCATCCACAAACTTCCTGTTACTGGGTTAAGACCACCATTGAAAGTTAAGAAATCTGAAAAAGCTAGCCAATTCAAACTAAAGAAATTTCCAACTCCTGCCCCCAATCCTGGATAAATTTGAGAAATTACTGAGGGGTCGCACAATTGGTGAGGCATTGGCATATCAGCTATTGAAGCTATTGTTTTGCCATTGAGAACTAATGGCTTACCTGCATCAATTGCATCTAGTAGCGCGGCTGTAGGTGCACCTATATGAATACAATGACCCGCCCATGCAAGAGAACCCAATCCTACAAGACCAGCAATGTGATGATTGAGCATGGATTCAATATTCTGAAACCATTCCATTTTTGGAGCGGCTTTGTGATAATGAAAAATTCCAGCATGTAACATAAGAGCAGCCATGACTACGGCACCAATAGCTAGAGCCATTAGTTCACTCTCATTGGTTATGCCCCAGGCTCGCCACATATGGAAGATTCCAGAACTTATTTGAATGCCGTGGTAGTTAGCTCCCAAATCAGCATTTAACATTTCTTGACCAACAATTGGCCATACAACCTGTGCTCCAGGCTTTACATGTGTTGGATCTGCTAACCAACCTGCATAGTTAGAAAATCTTGCTCCGTGAAAGAAAGCAGCACTCATCCAAATAAAAATCACCGCAAGGTGACCAAAATGGGCTGAGAAGATTTTGCGGGTTGCTTCTTCGGCATCTCCTGTGTGTGTATCAAAATCATGCGCATCTGCATGAAGGTTCCAAATCCATGTAGTGGTTTTAGGACCTTTAGATAGTTTTGAAGACCAGAAACCTGGTTTATCTAATTTTGAAAAGTCGATAGGTCTTGGATCCGCCTTTACAGGCTCCTCCAAAATCTTGTCGTTTTTTTCTCCACTTTCTGGTGGGCTGATGGTCATCTAGCACCTCGAAAATAATTGACCTTAAGACAGATAGAGTAATTATGAAAGCCTATAATTAATGATAAACTTTCTAAATTGCTTCAATCAGATTCTTAAAATATACGTTTCAAAAATAATAAGCCAAAGATTCTTTGATCATGCGAGAAAGTAACAAATGTTCTAATGATTGTTACTATATGAATAATTTGTAAAGTTTTTAAATAACCCTGTTATCACTACCCTCTAAGCATAATTACTTAGCTATTATTTAAAATTTCTTAAATATTTTTTTATATTTTAATCTCTCTCTTCGGTCTTGATAGTGACAATAAGTGAAAATGCTTTTAAATTTAGTTTATTTTAATTTCTAACTTGAAAAAAATTGCAGTTGCTTTTAATGAGAATTCTTCAAAAATATTGAGAAGTCTGAGAAGTTCTAAATTAATTGACGAAATTTTTATTGCAAGTTCCTCTGAATTGAATAAAAATAAACACAGTGAAAATCAAATAAAGCATATAGTAATTAAAAAATTTTTGGAACAATATTGGACAGACATTGATTTACTAATATTCATTGGTTCATTAGGAGCCTCTATAAGACTGATTAATCCATTTTTAAATTTAAAAGAAAATGATCCTGGGGTAATTGTTATGGATAAGAACAATTCAAAAATTATTCCTTTAATAGGCTTGCATCAATCCAATACAAAAAATATTGCAGGAGAAATATCTGCATTATTCGGAGGCGAAATTATTGATACTAGTAATTCATCTAATGAGTGCTATTTAAATTTAGATTCATTTGGATATCGGTGGGGGTGGAATAGGTCAGGGGAAACAAGAGATTGGTCAACTTTAGTTATGCTTCAGGCCAGAAGAGAAAGAATATTTTATGAGCATCTTTCGGGCAGTAGTTTGTGGCAAAAATCTTTATCAGCCCAAAAGCTAAATCCACATACAAATCAGGAGTCTTTAATTGATGATAAATCAACATTTCATGTAAGTATTTTCAAAAGTAATACAACAGTATGGCACCCCCCAACATTGTGGATTGGTATTGGATGTGAAAAAAACACAAATATAGAATTATTGAGAGATTCATTGAATGAATTATTAGAAGACAAAAAAATCTCATCAAAAGCCATAGCAGGTATAGCTACTGTAGATTTAAAAAAAAGTGAACAAGCGATTATAGAATTATCTAAGGAGAATAAGTGGCCAATAATGTTTTTTAGTTCTAAGGAACTAAGTCAAATAAAAGTCCCTAATCCATCTGAAGTTGTTATGGCAGAAATTGGAACTCCTTCAGTTGCTGAGGCTTCCTGCATCCTTGCTGGAGGCAAGGATGGCAAATTAATTGCAGAAAAAAAAATTTTCAGAAACGTCGAGCATTCAAAGAGGCAATTTGGTGCAGTGACCCTAGCTATTTCTCATTCAACTAGACAATTTGCCCCACATAAAGGAGAAATACATATTATTGGCAGTGGCCCTGGTAATTTGTCTTACTTAACAGGTGATGTCAGAAAAACGTTGAGAAACTGCCCAGTATGGATTAGATACAAAATGTACCTTGATTTGCTTGAACCAATTCGAACAGAGGATCAAGTGAGAATTGATAGTGAGCTTACTCAAGAAAAACAAAGATGTGAAAAAGCAATTTCTTTAGCTCAAGAGGGTATAAAAGTAGCACTTATATCATCTGGTGATGCAGGTATTTATGGAATGGCGGGGCTTCTTTTGGAAATCATAAAAAAAATTGAAAAAGTTAGAAGACCTCATTTCGAAATACATCCTGGTATTAGTTGCTTCCAATTGGCATCTGCAATCTCTGGAGCCCCTATAATGAACGATTTTTGCGCTATTAGTTTAAGTGATAAGTTGATACCATGGGAAATTATTGAAAAGCGGATTAAAGGAGCTATTTTGGGGGATTTTGTTGTTGCTCTTTTTAATCCAAAGTCAGCTGAAAGGAAGTGGCAGTTAAGGAAAACTATTGATTTATTTTTAACTGTTAGAAAAGGCGAAACACCAGTTTTAATTGCACGACAAGTTGGCAGAGATAATGAATCTAAGAAGTTCTCAACTCTAGAAAAACTTCCGATTGAGGAGGTTGATATGCTCTCAATTATAATCGTAGGCAATTCACAAACAAATTTAGAAGATGATATCTTCATAACCCCCAGAGGATATAATTAAAGTAGTTTTCAACAATAAATCTTAAAGTTAATCAGCTAATTATTGAGTAAGATGTGCATATAGTTTGTAGCAAAAATTTTTCCTAATGATCAGAAAATCTGAGGTTGCATATGAAAAACCTGATTGGCTCAGGGTTAAAGCTCCTCAAGCTGAAAGAATAGGAAATACTGCTAATTTATTGAAGGATTTGAAACTTAATACTGTTTGTCAGGAGGCAAGTTGTCCAAATATAGGTGAATGTTTTTCTATTGGTACAGCTACTTTTTTAATAATGGGACCAGGGTGTACTAGAGCCTGTCCTTATTGTGATATTGATTTTGATAAAACTCATAGAGACTTAGATCCAACAGAACCTTATCGACTTGCTGAAGCAGTATCTAGAATGAGACTCAAGCATGTTGTAATCACTTCAGTAAATAGAGATGATATTGAGGATGGCGGCGCATCTCAATTCTGTGAATGTGTTAACGAAATAAGAAAAAAGTCTCCAGAAACAACAATTGAGTTATTAATTCCAGATTTGTGTGGGAATTGGAATGCCCTTCAAAAAATACTTTACTCAAAGCCAAATGTCCTAAATCATAATATCGAAACTGTTCCTTCTCTTTATCCAAGAGTCAGACCTCAAGCCTCCTACAAAAGATCATTACAATTACTTAAAAAGGCAAGAAAGTATTACTCAAGTGTTTATACAAAGTCAGGTTTTATGTTGGGTCTAGGGGAAAAAGAAGAGGAAGTTATTAATCTTATGGTTGATTTAAAGGAAAGCGATGTAGACATTGTGACAATTGGTCAATATTTATCGCCTAGTCCTAAACACCTAAATGTCAAAAGATTTGTGAATCCTTCACAATTTAAATATTTAAAATCTTTTGGCGAGAATGAATTGAAATTTCTACAAGTGGTAAGTTCTCCGCTTACACGTAGTAGCTATCATGCAGAGGAGGTTAAAAAATTGATGTCGAAATATCCTAGGTAATTTAAAAATTATCTTTTTCAATTACATCAATCCATTGATGAATTTCCCAGTTAACTAAATCATGCGTAATCATTGGATCATTTTTTAAAATCTTTATCGCATCTGCATAAGAATTACTTTCTAGGATCAAAAAACCTCCACCTCCTGGTCTTTTTAAGTTATCAACAAGAAAACCACTTTTAATATTAAAACCTTGAGATTTCAGATCAATAACCCAATTAATATGACTCTGGATAACTTCTCTTTTGGTATCAAAATCTCGTAAATATTCTTTTTTTATTATTTCTGTTTTAATAAAAAACGCCATAAAGAATTGTTTATTTAATCAGAAGCATTTCTTTCTCACTTGGAGGGACAATAATTCTAAAAATATTTTTATATTTAACCCAATCTTTGAGAATCTTTTCTGCCTTTGGACTCCCTGTGTTTTTATGGTAGTCAGAAATGATTTCTAACAGAAGCTTTTCTTGCTTTTCATTTTCAATTTTGTAAATGCTTACTATTTCTTGATTGACAAAACTGGAAAGTTTTCCATTCTCATCGAGTATGTAAGCAATTCCTCCGGTCATGCCTGCACCAATATTTCTCCCTGTTGAACCCAAAATAACAACCCTACCACCAGTCATATATTCGCAACAATGATCTCCAGCACCTTCTGTGACTGCAATGGCCCCACTATTTCTTACCGCAAATCTCTCACCAGATTTGCCAAGTGCATACAATTTACCGCCAGTTGCTCCATACAAACAAGTATTACCAAGAATGACTTGACTTGATGAATTTTGATCTATTTGTGGCGGGATTATAGAGACTATTCCTCCATTCATTCCTTTACATACGTAATCATTTGCTTCGCCAGTTAAATTTATTTTCATTCCATTAAGTAAAAAAGCTCCAAAACTTTGCCCTGCGGATCCATTGAAATTTAATTTAATTTGACCATTGAATCCTTTATTGCCATGTAAAGCTGCAATTTCTCCAGCAATTTTTGCGCAGACACTACGATCAGTGTTTTTAATATGGATAGTTTTTTCTATTTTTTTATGGTTTTTTATTGCATTGAAAAAGTTTTTATCAGATAGAAATTTATCTTCCAAAACAGAACCATTATTGTGGGCTATTTCAGAGTGATTAATCCAAGATCTATCCTTAGCACTATAATTATTGTTAACCAAAGAACTTAAATCAATATTATTTGTTTTAGGTAATTCAACTTCTCTGATCTCTAAAAATTCTGTATTACCAATAAGGTCTTCCATCCTTGAAATGCCGATAATACTCATTATCTCTCTAATCTCTTCAGCGATGTATATAAAAAAGTTGACTACATTTTCTGGTATTCCCTTAAATCTCTTTCTTAGTTCCTCTTTTTGTGTCGCGACTCCCACAGGACATTTATTAGTGTGGCAAACTCGTGCCATGATACATCCTTCTGCAATCATTGCAACTGATCCAAATCCATATTCCTCAGCACCTAAAAGGGCAGCTATGATTACATCCCAGCCAGTTTTTAATCCCCCATCTGTTCTGAGTAAGACCCTATCTCTTAAATTATTTTCGAGCAGTGATTTATGAACTTCCGCCAAACCTAATTCCCATGGTAAACCTGCATGCTTAATTGAACTTAGAGGAGATGCGCCAGTTCCACCATCATGACCAGATATTTGAATGACATCTGCATTTGCCTTGCTAACACCAGCAGCTATAGTTCCAATTCCTATTTCAGATACAAGCTTTACACTAACTTTGGCTTTTGGATGTATTTGATGTAAGTCATGAATTAGTTGAGCAAGGTCTTCTATAGAATAAATGTCATGATGCGGTGGCGGAGAAATTAAAGCTACGCCAGGTTTGCTATTCCTCAATTTTGCAATGTAAGAATCTACTTTAGGTCCAGGCAGTTGCCCTCCTTCACCAGGCTTTGCCCCTTGAGCCATTTTTATTTCAAGTTGTTTAGCACTTCTCAAATACTCTGGCGTCACGCCAAATCTTCCTGAGGCTATTTGTTTAATAGCAGAGCATGCAGTGTCTCCATTCTCAAGCCCTCTTATGAAGGGTAATGTAGGAGATTGGGTATTCTCATCTATATCGTTTAGCGTATTAAATCTTGCAGGATCTTCACCACCTTCTCCGCTATTACTTTTCCCTCCTATTCTATTCATTGCGACAGCTAAAACCTCATGAGCTTCTCTAGATAGTGCTCCTAAACTCATACCCCCAGTACAAAATCTACTGCAAATAGATTCCACACTTTCAACCTTTTTGATATCTATAGGTTTTCTCTTTGACTTTATAGTCAACAAATCTCTCAATGCGGTAATAGGCCTATGTTTGATTAATTTCTGGTAAGTTTCAAAATGATTATAACCAGGTCCCTGTCTAACAGCATTATGAAGAATTTTGGACATTTCTGGATTATTAGAATGATATTCACCATTGTTCCTGAATTGAACAAATCCCAAAAACTCCAGCTTTTTTATATCTATTTCTGGAAATGCCTTCGTATGAATACTAAGTGTCTCATTACCTAACTCTTTGAGGGAGATGCCTGCAATCCTACTTGTTGTGCCGTCAAAAGCAATTTTGATTAAGTCTGATCCAATACCAACGGCTTCGAAAATTTGTGCTCCATGGTAACTAGATAAAAGTGAGATGCCGATTTTCGAAAGTATTTTTCTTAATCCATCTTCTAAAGCCTTTTTAATATTACTTTGTACCTCTTCAATTGTTAAGTGAGAGAGTTTTTTATTCTCAATTAACTTTTGTGTTTTTGGATGCTTTAACCAATGTCTTCCGCTCTCAAATGTCAACCAAGGACATATTGCACTTGCACCATATCCTATTAGGCAAGCAAAATGATGGGTACTCCAACATTGACCTGTTTCTACAACAATCGATGCTTTCAATCTTATGTCTTTTTTTAATAGGTAGTGGTGAATAGCTCCAACAGCTAGTAAAGGAGGAATGAAACTTTTTTTGGAATTTACACCCCGATCTGAAATAAGGATAATTGAAGAACCATTTAATATAGATTGCTCACTTTCAAGACAGATTTCGCTTAATCTATTTTCTAATCCTTGTATACCATCTTCAATATTAAATAGGGATGAAATTGTTTGATGTTTGATGTTTGATTTTTTGATTTCTTCTAATTCATTTTCATTAATTATGGGACTTTTTAAATGTATAAAAGGTTTTATATTTTGTGTTTCGAAGGGCGAACATCTTTCACCAATGTGCATCTCTAAGCTCATCACTAATTTTTCTCTTAAGGGATCAATAGGTGGATTGGTCACTTGAGCGAATCTTTGTTTGAAATAATCGTATAAAATATGAGGTTTTGAAGAGAGAATGGCTAATGGTATGTCGTCACCCATGCAGTAAGTAGGTTCTTTCGCTAAAGAAGCCATTGAATCAAGGATTAGATCATAATCTTCGGCTGTAAATCCATAAGCAGTTTGTTGCTGCAATAATTCAAGGTCTCTAAATTGGCAATTTTTTTGCCAATTTGAATTATTGATTGTGATTAATCGTTTTTGCAGTATTTTTTTGTAGTCATATCTTTTTGCTGCTTCTGTCTTGACTTCCCAATTTCTAAGGATTCGCATTGTTGACAAATCTACTGCCAGCATTTGACCTGGCCCCAATCGACCTTTTTCAATAATTTTTGATTCTTCCAGTTCTACAACACCTGTTTCAGAGCCCATAATGACAAAACCGTCACTCGTAATTGAGTACCTTGCTGGTCGTAGTCCATTCCTATCAAGCGTAGCCCCAACAAAATTTCCATCTGCAAAAACCAATAATGCTGGCCCATCCCATGCTTCCTGAATGCTGGCTGAGTACTCATAAAAAGATTTTATTTCCTCTAGTCCATCCAAAGCAGGCTGATCACGAAAAGCTTCTGGAACAAGCTTGAGCAATGAATCAGTGATTTGTTGGCCAGACCGTATATTGATTTCAAGTGTTGCATCAAGATTGGAAGAGTCACTTTTGGATTTGTCTACTATAGGTTTAATCTCATTTGATAATTCCCCCCAATAACTGTCTATATGATTTTCTGCCGCTTTCGCCCAATTAATGTTCCCCAAAAGAGTATTGATTTCACCATTGTGACCAAGAAATCGCATTGGTTGTGCTAGAGGCCATTTCGGAAGTGTATTGGTACTGAACCTTCTATGATATACAGAGAAAGAAACTTTAAAATCATCCCTTTTTAAGTCTTCGTAAAATTCTGAAAGCACTTCAGATCTGACCATTCCTTTATATACAACAGTCTTAGAACTTAGAGAAGCGAAATAGAACTCACCAGCATTCATCAATTCTTGATTGACTTTTTTTTCAATTCTTTTTCTCAACTGAAAAAGATTAAATTCAAAATCTTGTGTGTTTGCTTTATCTTGAAAAACAATCAATTGCTCGATATGAGGTGCGTTTGCTTTAGCTAGTGGACCTAATTTATTTTTGTTAACTGGTACTTTTCTCCAAAAGGTTTGACTGAAACTTAATTTTTGAGCTTCTTTATCACAAATTAATTTTGCCTGCTTTATTTGATCTTGATCATCAGGCATGAAAATCATTCCTAGACCTTTATTTTGATTTTCATCGAGATTTATTTCTAATTGTTCTCTTAGATATGACCAAGGAATCGAGCATAAAATTCCAGCTCCATCACCAGAATCACTATCACCTCCACAACCTCCACGATGTTCCATGCAATTAAGTCCTTTTAAGGATTGTTTAAGAATCCAATTGCTCTCAATACCATTTATATTTGCTATGAAACCAACTCCGCAGGCATCTTTCTCACCTGATAAGCATTTAGGGGAGAAACTATCTTCATATGGCCAGTTTTTTTGTATTGATTTTTTTTGCATTAGGATAGTTAAATTATTAAATTAAAAAATTCAGTATTTTTATTCTAAAAAATAATTTTAGAAATGAAAATAAAAATCAACAAGAATTACCAAACATTTATGAAAGTAATGTCTTTAATTATTCAAAAAAATCTTAAAAAACTTTAGGAAGTACTCACCAGAGGTTATGATATAACGATATGCATAATTTGAAAGCGACTTAAATGCCCACCATTCAACAACTTATTAGTTCAGAAAGAAAACGTCTGACAAGAAAGACAAAATCACCTGCATTAAAAGCTTGCCCTGAGAGAAGGGGAGTATGTACAAGAGTATATACATCTACTCCTAAGAAGCCCAATTCTGCTCTTAGAAAGGTGGCCAGAGTAAGATTAACATCTGGATTTGAGGTAACAGCTTACATACCTGGTATAGGACATAATCTTCAAGAACATTCAGTCGTTTTATTGAGAGGAGGAAGAGTTAAAGATTTGCCAGGGGTAAGATATCATATAATAAGAGGCACATTAGATACTGCAGGGGTCAAAGATAGACGCCAAGCTCGATCAAAATATGGTGCTAAAGCACCCAAGAACAACTAATCTTCAAATTCATTAAATATGTCACGTCGTAACGCAGCAGTAAAAAGAACAGTTTTACCTGATCCACAATTTAATAGCCGTCTTGCTTCCATGATGATTTCAAGGCTTATGAAACATGGTAAGAAATCCACAGCACAAAGAATTCTTTCAGATGCTTTTTCGCTAATTAGTGAGAGAACTGGGAGCAATCCAGTTGAATTATTTGAAACAGCAGTCAAAAATGCCACCCCTTTAGTTGAAGTCAGAGCTAGAAGAGTAGGTGGAGCAACTTATCAAGTGCCTATGGAAGTCAGACAAGAAAGAGGTATAGCTATGGCCTTGAGATGGCTAGTAACATTTTCAAGAGCTAGAAATGGAAAAAGTATGGCGCAAAAGTTAGCTGGAGAATTAATGGATGCAGCAAATGAGACAGGCAGCGCTGTTAAGAAGAGAGAAGATACTCATAAAATGGCTGAAGCTAATAAAGCTTTCGCTCATTACCGTTACTAAATTAAGTCCTAAATGTGACTTAATTGGTCTATTATGTATCAGTGGTTTATTTTTAATAAATCCTTTAATTAACGAAAATTATTTTATTTGGAGCTTGAACATTGGCACGTGACTTCCCCCTAGAACGAGTAAGAAACATAGGTATAGCTGCCCATATTGATGCTGGGAAAACAACTACAACTGAAAGAATATTATTTTACTCGGGCGTTGTTCACAAGATTGGTGAAGTGCATGATGGTGCTGCTGTAACGGACTGGATGGCTCAAGAAAGAGAAAGAGGTATCACAATTACAGCTGCCGCCATATCAACTAGCTGGCAAGATCATAGAATTAATATTATTGATACACCAGGACACGTTGATTTCACTATTGAAGTTGAGAGATCTATGCGTGTCTTAGATGGGGTAATTGCTGTTTTTTGTGCTGTAGGAGGAGTACAACCTCAGTCAGAGACAGTGTGGAGACAGGCAGATCGATATTCGGTACCTAGAATGGTTTTTGTCAACAAAATGGATAGAACTGGAGCAGATTTTTTAAAAGTACATAATCAAATTAAAGATCGATTAAAAGCAAATGCAGTTCCAATCCAATTACCAATTGGTGCAGAGGGAGATTTGTCTGGAATTATAGATCTTGTTAGTAATAAAGCTTACTTGTACAAAAACGATATAGGTACAGATATAGAAGAAGCTCCTATACCTGAAAATATGGTAGAGCTAGCTGCTGAATGGCGTTCTAAGCTTATGGAAAGTATTGCAGAAAATGACGAAGATCTAATTGAAATTTTCCTTGAAAAAGGTGAGTTATCTGTTGATCAATTAAAAAGGGGTATCAGAGAGGGAGTTCTAAAGTATGGTCTAGTGCCTATGCTTTGCGGATCTGCGTTTAAAAATAAAGGTGTTCAGCTTGTGCTCGATGCAGTAGTAGATTATTTGCCTGCTCCAATAGATGTAAAACCTATCCAAGGAGTTCTACCCAACGGCAAAGAGGATATACGACCTTCTGACGATAGTGCTCCATTCAGTGCCCTAGCTTTTAAAGTAATGTCTGATCCCTATGGAAAACTTACTTTTGTGAGAATGTATTCTGGTGTACTTTCTAAAGGTAGTTATGTAATGAATTCCACAAAAGATGCCAAAGAGCGGATTTCAAGGCTTGTAGTATTAAAAGCTGACGAGAGAGAAGAAGTCGATGAATTAAGAGCTGGGGACTTGGGCGCAGTTTTGGGTTTAAAAAACACAACAACTGGTGACACATTGTGTAATACAGATGATCCTATTGTTCTCGAAACTTTGTTCATACCTGAACCTGTAATATCTGTTGCTGTAGAGCCTAAAACAAAAGGTGATATGGAGAAATTATCAAAAGCACTACAGGCATTATCTGAAGAAGATCCAACTTTTAGAGTCAGTACTGATCAAGAAACCAATCAAACAGTTATTGCAGGAATGGGCGAGTTACATCTAGAAATTTTGGTAGATAGAATGCTAAGAGAATTTAAAGTTGAAGCTAATATTGGAGCTCCTCAAGTTTCTTATAGAGAAACAATTAGATCAAGTTCTAAAGGAGAAGGAAAATATGCAAGGCAAACTGGAGGTAAGGGCCAATATGGACATGTAATCATTGAAATGGAACCTGCTGAACCAGGAGCTGGGTTTGAGTTTGTTAACAAAATTGTTGGTGGATCTGTCCCTAAGGAGTATATTGGACCTGCAGAAAGTGGCATGAAAGAAACTTGTGAGTCTGGCGTTTTAGCTGGTTACCCATTGATTGATGTAAAAGTAACACTAGTCGATGGTTCCTTTCACGATGTAGACTCTTCTGAAATGGCCTTCAAAATTGCAGGTTCAATGGCTTTTAAAGATGGGGTTAAAAAATGCAATCCTGTCCTATTAGAGCCTATGATGAAAGTTGAGGTC